>Ga0214543_1001844_pt1 | contig 41588 bp, 15 predicted proteins | sample CNSS2metaG_FD_160094 | JGI IMG/M metagenome (GOLD analysis project Ga0214543, IMG submission 160094) | Root nodule microbial communities from cowpea collected in UCLA plant growth center, Los Angeles, California, USA - CNSS2 | ecosystem: Host-associated > Plants > Roots > Nodule | place: USA...
TTAATATTAAATACAATTAATATTATTAAAATATTTAATAAAAATATCAATTTTAATAAAAATAATCATAACATTATATAAAAGTAAAATTTGGTCTAAATTTGGAGTGCCTAAAATTGAAAATTTTTTAAAAAATTTGGGACTGAAATCAAATCAAATTAACAAATATGAGGACCAAATTGAGATTCATACAATAATTTGACACGTGTCACCATATTAGATTGAAACGTGGCAGACTACAAACGTGACACGTGGCATAAATATATATATATATATATATATATATATATTTAAAAAAAATTAAAAAAAATATATTAAAAAAAATTAAAAAAATTCAAAAAAATGCGGAGCTGACACGTGGCACCTACTTAACGGTGTTAGTTCTACACTAACGAAAAGGACCTAATTGATACTAATTTACAAAATTGAGGACCTATTTGAGACTAATTAAAATACGAGGACCAAATTGATATTTTGGTACAAAAATGAGGACCAACGGAGTATTTTAACCTATTAAATATTATAACATCTTATAATAAAGTATTAATTTTGAAGAAATAAGAGATAAAATATAATATATAAAGATAAGACATAAGATGGGAGAGATAATATATTACTTATGAGAGATGAATGATGATGAATGAGATATGCTCTTATTTATCATCACTTATTTTTTATCTCTTATCTCTTACCTCTTACCTCTTATCTCTTAGCTCTTAGCTCTTACATCTTATCTCTTATCTCTTATCTCTTATCTCTTATCTCTCATCTCTTATCTCTAATCTTTATCACTTATCTCTCTTATCTCTTATCACATATCTTTTATATTTTATATTTTATCTTTTATCTCTTATCTCTAATCTTCTATCACTTATTTCTTATCTTTTATCTTTTATTTCATATTAATTATATCTTTACTTTTTAAACTATTAATTAAATTTATTATAATTTTTAGTGAAGTATTATTTACATTGATTTTTTAATTTATTTATTAACAATGTCAACATTCAATTATCTATTCATTATTTTGTTATATTATTTATTATTATTATTATTTCTTAGTATTTTTATTTTATTATTACATATTATAATGTCTTATAATAAAGTATTAGTTTTTAAGAGATAAAAGATAACATATAATAGATATAGATATGAGATAGAGATAAGACATAAGACAAGAGAGAGAATAGATTATTTATGAAAGATGAAAGATGATCAATGTGACATGCTCTTATATGTCATCACTTATCTCTTATCTCACATATATCATACATAATCTCTTATATCTTATATCTTATATCTTATATCTTATATCTCATGTCTCATGTCTCATGTCTCATCTCCTCTTATCTTTTATATGTTATATCTTATATCTTATCTCTTATCTCTCTCATCGATTATCTCTTATTTCTTATCTCCTATATTTTATTTCACACCCATTATACCTTTAATTTTTAAATTCCATCAAGTTTTGTCAAATCAGTCCTAATTTTGTTTTTTCCCGCTCAAATAGGTCATAATTTTTGTCAATTTTGTTCAATTCAGTCCTTTTTTGCTAACATCGTTTAATTACTTAACGACCATGAACAGTGACTACCACGTGTCACTTCATGATTTTTGGTTTTTTTAAAATATTTTTAAATGTCCACGTGTTAATCTAGCTGTAACGTCCCACTTTAATATAATAATTCTAACAAATAGAATGCCGCATGTATATGGTATATAAAAAAAGAGCATCAACATAAAGTATATAAGAATCAACCATTATAGTCATTCATTAATGAAAGGAATACCCAAAATGCCCATCACAATGCCTTAACCATAGACTAATCACATATTAGATTAAACTGGAAATTTGCTCATATAGCAAGAAACTACACAGTAATAGTACAAAAGGAGAAATGCTCAAGAATGAGCAATAAAGGATCCAGGAAGCCTAACTACACAGCAGCTCCCCCCACCAACATCACGATCACCAAGAATCTCCACATATGCTCACACCAAGGATTTGGTGATCATCACAAAAAGGAAAAAGCCAAACAAGAGAACATACATAAAGAGAAAGGGTACACTAGAGATAAAAATAATTTTCACCATATAAGTATACAAGCAGATTTTTAAACAGGCTTTTCAGTAAGCACACAAGGCATGTGAAGCCAAACAATGCAAGACCCTCAAACTCAATTATCCGAATTATGCACTTGATATAGGATTCTAAAGGAAGTATGCATATGTGTTGGTTTCTAAACTCTGCAGAGTCTAGACACAAGGGGTTATTATCACCCAACCACACACAAGGTTAATCCATGATTATCTAAGGCCATTATCCTGCCAGAGACTAGGACCTCCTGCCACTTTTACCACATAAATCATTCTACTCTATATGAGCGTGAACGATTATCAGAGTTCAGAATACATTCCTTTATCTAGACATCTCCTATATCAAGACATACACTAACCACACCATCATGAAATCTCGCCAAGAGTTTCATGGAATTATGTTTACTCATGCCATGTCCATGTTTCTCACACCAAATCCACATTTTAACTCAAGCATTATAATCTCATGTCAATGCCCAACCAACCAATCAAGTTATGTTTCGTTTCACACCAAACCCATCAATTACAAGTCAACAAAAATGTCACATCATTCATGCATAACTTCATACATTATATTTTTAACATTCACCCAATCAATCACAAGTTAAAATAAGGAATTAAAATTCTGCAACAATTATCGCTTAAGCTAGACTGATCTCGTTTAAGTTAGAAATTCTCGCTTAAGCTAGAAATTCTCGATTAAGCTAGTCTGGTCTCACTTAAGCTAGACTGGTCTCACTTAAGCAAGACTGATCTTGCTTAAGCTAAAATTCGAACAGAGAGCAAAGTGAAATTCTGCTGTTTTCGCTTAAGCTAGACTGATTTCGCTTAAGCTAGAAATTCTTGCTTAAGCTAGACTTAATTAAGCTTAAAATCTTGATTATGGTTCATATTAATTTGGGAAAAAATTAAGTTGGGTAAAACATCGAAATAGGAATAAAAGAATCATAAATTTAAGATAAATAAATCATAATAGAATATTAATCTTGATTTATGAGATATATTATAATAATACATTCCTCAATCTATTCTTCAATCTCTTCCCCAATTATCTCTTTATCTTTCTTTTTTACTTTCATACTTTCTTGATCATTTACTGAAAAAGAACCTTATGTACAAAGACAAAATCTTATTCCTTTTTATTAACGAACATCCATCAAATTGATTTTTATTTTATTTTTTAAACAATAAAAATACATAAATAAATAATATATAAATAAAATGATAAAAAATTTTCAAAACTTAATATTTATATATATATATATAATATAATATATATATAATATAATTTTAAAATATATAAATTATATATAAAAAATAAAATTAAAGACTTTTGGGGAGCCGTGGCTCCCTTTAGTGAGAAGCATGTTCCGCTAATGCTCTTATCTCTTAAAATTATATATGAAAATAATGAATAAATTATTTCATATTGACATTTTTAATATATAAAATAAATTATCATTTTAAAAATTTTAAAAAAAATTGTTAGGTCTCTCCGATAAATTTAAAAACATTGCAGGTAGATCTTTGATAAAATTAAAAACTTTGCAATTAGGTCCCAGATAAATTAATTAGGTCCTTATGATAAATTTAAAAACTTTGAAGGTAGATCCTTTAGAAATTTAAAAACTTTGCCGGTAGGTTTATGAAAATTTTAAAAAATTTGTAGGTAGGTCATTTATAAATTCAAAACCTTTTCAGATAGGTCCATGATAAATTAAAAAACTTTGCAGGTGGGTTCATGATAAAGTTAAAAATTTGTAGTTAGGTCTCTAATAAATTTAAAATTTTTTCAAGTAGATTCCTTATAAATTTAAAAACTCTGCGGGTAGGTCCGGGTAAATTTAAAAATTTGTAGTTAGGTCCCTTTGATAAATTTAAAAACTTTGGAAGTAGATTCTTTATAAATTTAAAAACTTTGCAAGTAGATCCGGGTAGATTTAAAAATTTTAAGTTAGGATAAATTTAAAAACTTTGGAAGTAGGTTATTTATAAATTTAAAAACTTTGCAGGTAGGTCCCTTATAAATTTAAAATATTTGAAGGTAGGTCCTTGATAAATTTAAAAACTTTGCAGGTAGGTCCCTAATAATTTTAAACTTTGTAGTTAGGTCCCTTGACAAACTTAAAAACTTTGCAGTTAAGTCCTTGATAAATTTAAAAATATGTAGTTAGGCCCCTCTGATGAATTTAAAAACTTTGCAGGTAGGTCCCTTAGAAATTTAAAAATTTTGCATGTAGGTTCTTATAAATTTAAAATTTTTACATGTTGATCCTGATAAATTTAAAAATTTGCATGTAGGTCACTTTTAAATTTAAAAAAATTGCATGTAGGTCCCATATAAATTTAAAAATTTTGCAGGTAGGTCCCTGATAAGTTTAAAAATTTTGCATGTAGGTCCCCGATAAGTTTAAAATTTTGAAGTTAGGTCCCTTTGATAAATTTAAAAGCTTTGAAAGTAGGTCCCTGATAAATTTAAAAATTTGTATAAATTTAAAAACATTAGAGATAGGTTTCTGATAAATTTAAAAACTTTGTTGGTATATCCTTGATAAATTTAAACTTTGTAGGTAAGACCTAATAAATTAAAAAACTTTGTAGGTAGGTCCCTAATAAATTTAAAAATTTTGCGGGTAGGACCATCATAAATTTAAAAACTTTGCATATAGGTCCATGATAAATTTAAAAACTTTGCCTTTAGGTCCTCAGATAAATTTAAAAACTTTGCAGGTAGGTCCCTGAAAAATTTAAACTTTGTAGGTAGGTCCTGATAAATTTAAAAACTATACATGTAGGTCCTTGATTAATTTAAAAATTTGTAGGTAGGTCCCTATGATAAATTTAATAATTTGTAGTTAGTTCCCTCTTATTAATTTAAAAACTTTACATGTCGCTGAGAAATTTAAAATGTTGCAATTAGGTCCGTATGATAGATTTAAAAACTTTACAAGTAGGTCCTTGATAAATTTGAAAACTTTGCAGTTAGGTTGCTTTGATAAATTTAAAAAAATTAGATGTAGGTTCGTTATAAATTTAGAAACTTTACAGGTAAGTCCTTCATAAATTTAAAACTTTGTAGGTAGGTCATTGTTAAATTGATAAAATTTGCATATAGATCCCTTATAAATTCAAAAACTTTGTAGGTAGATCTTTGATAAATTTGAAAACTTTGCATGTAGGTTCGTGATCAATTTCAAAACTTTGTCTATAGGTCCCTGAGAATTTAAAAAATTTGCTGGTAGGTCCCTAATAAATTTTAAAAAATTTATAGGTCCTCGATAAATTTGAGAACTTTGTAGGTTGGTCTATGATAAATTTTAAAATTTTGCAGGTAGGTCCCTAATAAATTTTAAAATTTTGTAGGTAGGTCCCTGATAAGTTTAAAATTTTGCAGGTACGTCCTTGATCAATTTAAAAACTTTGCAGGTAAGTCCTTGATATATTTAAAAACTTTGCAGGTAGGTCCATGATAAATTTAAAAACTTTGTAGGTGGGTCCATGTTAAAGTTAAAAATTTGTAGTTAGGTCTCTGATAAATTTAAAAATATTGTAGGTAGGTCCCTTATAAATTTAAAAACTTTACAGATAAATTTAAAAACTTTAAAAATATTGTAAGTCCCTGATAAATTTAATTTTTTTTTGTTACGTCGCTCTGGTAAATTTAAAAAGTTTGCAGATATGTCATTAATAAATTTATAAGCTTTGCATGTAGGTCCCCAATAAATTTAAAATTTGAAGTTAAGTCCCTATGATAAATTTTAAAGCTTTTCAGGTAAGTTCTTGATAAATTTTAAAACTTTTCAGATAGGTTCCTGATAAATTTCAAAACTTGGTAGTTAGGTCCCTATGATAAATATAAAACTTTACAGATAGGTCTCAGATAAATTTAAAAACTTTTCATGTAGGTGTTTGATAAATTTAAAAACTTTTCAGGTATGTTCAGATAAATGTAAAAACTTTGCAGGCATGTCTCTAATAAATTTGTAAAAAAATGGTTACATCCCTATGGTAAATTTAAAATATTTGCAGGTACGTCCATGATAAATTTAGAAACTATGCAGATACGTCCATGATAAATTTAGAAACTATGTAGGTAGGTCTCCAATAAATTTAAAATTTGAAGTTAGGTCCCGGTGATAAATTTTGAAATTGTATAGGTAGGTCCCTGATAAACTTAAAAACTTTAAATTTAGGTCCCTTTGATAAATTAAAAAACTTTGCAGTTAGGTTTCAGATAATTGTAAAAACTTTGGAGGTGGTACTTGGCTCTGATACATTGAAAAAATTTTCTGGTATGTCTCTAATAATTTTAAAATATTTACAGGTAGGTCCCTGTTATATTTAAAAACTTTGCAGGTAGGTCCCTTACAAATTTAACATATTTGCAAGTAGGTTTCTTATAAATCTAAAAACTTTCCAGGTAGATCTTGATAAATTTAAAAAATTTGCAAGTAGGTTCCTGATAAATTTTAATTTTGCAAGTAGGTCCCTGATAAATTTAAAAAATTGACAGGTAAGTCCATGATAAATTTACAAACTTTGCTGGTAAGTCCACCATAAATTTAAAAACTTTGTAGGTAGTTCCCTTGATAGATTTAAAAAACTTTCCAAGTAGGTCCCTCGTAAATTTAAACACTTTGTCGTTAGGTCCTCTAATCAATTTAAAAACTTATCACATAGATACCTGATAATAAATTTAAACTTTGGAGGTAGGTCCCTTATAAATTTAAAAACTCTTCAAGTAGATCCTGATAAATTTAAAAATTTGTAGTTAGCCCTCTTATAAATTTAAAAACTTTGGAGGTAGGTTTCTGATAAATTTAAAAACTTTGTAGGTAGGTCTCTTATAAATTTAAAAACTTTGCAGATGGGTCCCTTATAAATTTAAAAACTTTGCTGGTAGATTCGTGATAAATTTAAAAATTTGTAGGTAGGTCACTGTTAAATTAAAAAAAATTGCATGTTCGTCCCTTATAAATTTAAAAACTTTGCATGTTGGTCTTTAATAAATTTAAGAACTTTACACGTAGGTCACTGATAAATTTAAAAATTTAAAGTTAAGTCCATTTGATATATTTAACACTTTGAAGGTAAGTCCTGATAATTTTAAAAAAATTGCAAGTAGGTCCCTTATAAATTTTAAAAATTTGCATGTAGGTCCATGATAAATTACAAAACTTTGCAAGTATACCCCTGATAAATTTAAAAACTTTGCATGTAGGTGCCTGAAGGATTTATAAACATTGCACGTAAATCTTTCATAAATTTAAAATTTTGAAGTAGGTCCTATATAAATTTAAGAACTTTGCAAGTAGGTCCATGATAAATTTAATATTTTTGCATATAACTCTATGATAAATTTAAAATATTTCCAGGTAGGTCCTTGATAAATCTATAAACTTTCCAAGTAGGTCCCTGATAAATTTAAAATATTTACAGGTACTTATAAATCCAAAAACTTTGCAGGTAGGTTCATGATAAATTTAAAAACTTTGCAGGTAGGTTCTTGATAAATTTAAAAATTTATAGTTAGTTCGCTATGATAAATTTAAAACCTTTTACAGGTAGGTCCCTTATAAATTCAAAAACTTTGAAGGTAGGTTCTCTAATATGTTTAAAAATTTTCAAGTAGGTCCCTTTTCCTATAGGTCTGTCTGATAAATTACAAACTTTGCAAGTAGGTCCGTGATAAATTTAAAAATTTGAAGTTAGGTCCCTTTGATAAATTTAAAAACTTTTGAGGTAGGTCCTTCATAAATTTAAGAACTTTGCAGATATGTCCATGATAAATTTAAGAACTTTGCATGTAGGTCTTTGATGAATTTAAAAATTTGTTGTTAGATCCCTTTGATAAATTTAAAACTTTGCAGGTAGGTCCCTTATGAATTTAAATACTTTGAATGTAGGTCCCTTTAAAAAATTGAAAAACTTTGTAGGTAGGTTCGTATGATAAATTTAAAAACTTTGTAGGTAGGTTTTTTATAAATTTTAAAAATTTGCAGATAGGTCCATGATAAATTTAAAAACTTTTCAGGTACGTCCCTGATAAATTTCAAAACTTTGCAAGTAGGTTCCTGATAAATTTCATACTTTGTGGGTAAGTCTCTGCTAAACTTTAAATCTTTGCAGGTAGATCCATGCTAAATTTAAAACTTTTCAAGTAGGCCATATGATAAATTTAGAAACTTTGCAGGTAGGTCTCTCATAAATTTAAAAATTTGTAAAATTTGTACTTAGGTTCGTTTGATAAATTTTAAAACTTTGCAGGTAGGTCCTGCTAAATTTAAAAACTTTGCAAGTATGTCCCTTGTAAATTTAAAAACTTGGCAAATAGGTCCCTTATAAGTTTAAAAACTTTGCATGTAGGTCCCTAATAAATTTTAAAACTTTGTCGTAGGTCTCTGATAAATTTAAAAAATTTCAGTTAAGTCCATATGATAAATTTAAAAACTTTGTAGGTAGGTCCATATTAAATTTAAAGAATTTGCAAGTAGATCCTTGATAAATTTAAAAACTTTGCTGGTAGGTCCATGATAAATTTAAAAACTTTGCATGTAAGTCCTTGATAAATTTAAAATTTTGTAGTTAGGTCCCTCTAATAAATTTAAAAACTTTGCAGATTGGTCCCTAATAAATTTAAAAACTTTGTAGGTAGGTCCCTTATAAATTTAAAATTTGTAGTTAGGTACCTCTTATAAATTTAAAAACTTTGTAGGTAGGTCCCTGATAAATTTAAAAACTTTACAGGTAGGTCCCTAAAAAAATTAATTTAAAAACTTTGCAGTTAAGTCCCTTAGATAAATTTAAAAACTTTGCAGGTAAGTCCCTCTGATACATTTAAAAAAAATTTAGGTAGGTTCCTGATAAATTTTAAAACTTTGCAAGTAGGTCCCTGATAAATTTAAAATATTTGCATATAATTTAAAAGATAAGAGATAAGAGATAAGAGATAAGAGATAAGAGATAAGAGATAAGAGATAAGAGATAAGAGATAAGAGATAAGAGATAGGAGATATGTGATAAGAGATAAGATATAAAAGATATGTGATAAGAGATAACATATATGTAATAAAAAGATAAGATATAAAAGATATGTGATAAGAGATAAGAGAAAATCTCATAGATCATATTTCATCTCTCTTGGATAATTTATTATCTCTCATATGTCTTATCTTTATCTCTTATCTCTAATCTTTATGTATTATCTCTTATATGTTATCTCTCTTAAAAATTAAAACTTAATTATAGGATTTTATAATATTTAATAACAAATAAAAATACTATGATAATAATAATAAATAAAAAGTATAGCATAATAAAATAAGGAATAGATAATTGTAAATAAACAAAATAATTAATCATTTTAAATAATATTTTAGTTAAAATTACAATAAATTTAAATAATATTTTAAAAATTAACATAAGAGAAAAAAGATAAGAGATAAGAGATAAAACATTTGAGATGAGAGATGAAAGATGAGAGATCAGGGATTAGAGATGAGAAGTGATCTCATAGGTCATCTTTGTCCTCTTCTATTATCTCTCATCTCTTATGTTTTATCTTTATCTATTATCTTTTATATCTTATCTCTTAAAAATCAATACTTTATTATAAGACGTTATGAAATGTAATAACAAATTAAAAAACTAAGATAATAATAATAATAATAATAAATAAGTAAATAATATAATAAAACAATGAATAGATAATTTAATATAGACATCGTTAATAAACAAAATAATAAATCATTTTGAATAATATTCACTTAAAATTACAATAAATTTAAATAATATTTTAAAAATTAACATAAGAGAAAAAAAGATAGGAGATCAGAGAGAGTAGAGATGGGAGATGAGAGATCACAAATGATCTCATAGATCATTACTCATTACTCATAGACCATCTCTCATCACTCATCTATCATCACTCATCTATCATCTATTATTTTTCATCTTTTATGTCTTATCTCTAGCTATTATCTCTTATCTCTTAAAAATTAATATTTTATTATAGGACGTTATAATATGTAATAGCAAAATAAAAATACTAAGATAATAATAATAAATAAATTATATATTAAAATAATAAATAGATAATTGAATATTGACATTATTAATAAATAAAATAATAAATCTTTTTAAATAATACTTCATTTAAAATTACACTAAATTTAAATAGTATCTTAAATTTAACATACAAGAAAAGAGAGAAGACATAATAGATGAGAGATGAGAGATGATCTCATAGATTATCTTTCATCTCTCATAGATTATCTCTCATCTCTCGTAGGTCATCTATTATCTCTCATCCTTATGTTTTATCTCTTATCTCTTACAGATTAATACTTTATTATAAGACATTATAATATGTAATAGCAAAATACAAATACTAAGATAATAAAAATAATAATAAAAATAAATAAATAAATATTATATTAAAATAATGAATGGATAATTCAATATTGACATTTTTAATAAATAAAATAATAAATATTTTTAAATAATATTTTAAAAATTAACATGAATGAAAAGAGATAAGTGATAATAGATGAAAGATTAGAGATGAGAGATGATCTCATAGATTCATAGATTATCTTTCACATCTCATCAAAGAAAAGATAAGAGATGGAAGATAAGAGATGATCTCATAGATCATCTTTCATCTCTCATAAATAATCTTTTATCTCTCATCTTTGATGTCTTATCTCTATATCTTCTTTTTACCTATTATCTCTTATCTTTTAAAAATTAATATTTTTTTATAAGATGTTATAATATTTAATAATAAAATAAAAATACTAAGATAATAATAATAAATAATATAATAAAAGAATGAATAGATAATTGAATATTAACATTGTTAATACATAAAGTAATAAATCACCGTAAATAATACTTCACTTAAAATTATAATAAATTTAAGTAATAATTTAAAAATTAAATATATAATAAATATGAAATAAAAGATAAAAAAAAAAGTTAAGAAGGATAACTAAAATGTCTTTTTAAAATTTAAAAACCAAAAAAAAATAGATAACTAAAAAGGATTAAAATAGAATGTGTAGAAAAAATAAAAAAATAAAAAAATAAACTGATTAATTGATTAAATTGATTAGATTTCAAATATAATAATTCTGGTCAATCTTTGACCTAACTTGTGCTAAAAGATAATAAAAAAAGGAAAGCTCCAAAGCTAATGGCCGAAGACCTAATTTGCTTTCATCACTATTCATTCTCTATTTTCTTACCACTCATAATCTTATTCTAGAAAGCCAAATCCTCGTCTGTAACCAAATTCCTGTTTTCTTCTCTACTTCACTCCAAAAGCCCCCTCTAGGATGCCACGTGTCATTTTTATTTTTATTTTCTCTCTCTTTTCACGTTTTCACTCTCCCGCTCATACAACACACACATCTCCTCACCACACTCATTTTTTCCACACACCTCTCTCCTCATGGGACCCACACCTAACTACCCCGCTCCACTCACCAATTAACACACATCATTCGTCTACCTAACATCACACTGCACGCAACACATTCACTCTCTCACGTACATATCACACACCTCACGAATCATTTTTTTTTACACTCGCACTCACGCTCAACATCGCACACCACTCATAGTCACCGCACTCTCACGCTCACAACGCACACCACTCACACTCAACGCACACACTCACAGTTTCAAATTTTCTTCACTCATCGCAGACAACTCACTATTCCACTCCCACCGAACTTCACTCACTTTTTTCACGGTCCCAACTCCAGAGACACCATTTTTCCCCAACCTTCCAATTTCCCATCCATACCGTTTCATCCTCTCCACAACTAACACGGACCAAACGACATTTCTTTTACCAACAGAGAAGGCATAAAAAGAAAACGCTCTCTCCAGCCTCTCCCAACAACGGAGTCGCATCATACGCCATTCGCTCACCTGCTTTGCTCCGGTGTCGACCCCGCTGCGGTGTCTACTGTCCTCGCGTTTGAGTCTCCGAGTCCATTGCTACCGACACCGACGAGGTTCAGCTTCATTATACTCTCGTTCTTCTCGGTTTCGTTTTGCTTTTGGATTCATTGCCTAAATTTGGGGTTTCATTGTGAAACGGATTGGGTTTGAAAGGTTGAATGAAAGGGTTGATGTTATGAGCCTTGATGCCGTCATAGCTTTGTTGATTGAGTGTTGAAATTAAAAATTATTGGTTTAATTGTAGAAGAGATTATGTAATTGTATTTGAATGTTTGAGTGTTATTGATTAATAGCTAACTGTTGATTAGTCATGGTGAATTAGTTTTTAATTGTTCGCCGTTAAAAGTATTGTGTGTTCCCCAAATGATTAACTTGTTATAATTGTTTTTTCTGATCCTCTGTTAATTTGTTTATGTTTGCATTTCTGATAGTTTGTATTAATCGGAGTAATTGAGTTTGGAATACCTTGTTTCTCGTTTTGGGTTCAATTTGTGTTAGTGTTTAAATGGATACGTAGGGCTGCTTAGCATGATTTTCTGGACTCGTTTTTAGACTAGGTTGTTTGTTGATTTGTAACCAATTCGTGGTAGAACAGAAATACATCTTACTGGATAAAAAAATAATTTATTAGTAAATTTTAAAAAATTGTATGGAAAATAATATGCAATTCTTTACATGTTTACTTATCGTGTACAATTAGATTGAAATCTTATTTGATTTTATTTTTTTCAAGTCAGTCACCTTGTGTAAAAAGTAAAGTTATTTTGTGACTGGTAAGCAAATTGGTGGTACATATGAAGTACATTCATTGAATGAAAAAAAAAAAAGAATGATCAGTAAATTTTAAAATATTGTAGAAAAAGTAATACGCAATTCACTTATTTGTTTTTCGTGCTCTACTTATTTGCCTATTTAGTTTGACCTATTTTTTTCTTCAAGTCAGCCATACAGTACAAGAAATAAGGGTTGATCTTTGTAACAAATTCATGTTACATAAGAAGTGCATCAATTTGACGAAAAAAAAAGATTGATGGGTAAATTTTAAAAAATTGTACGAAGTAACTACTTCCTACATATTTGTTCATTGTGTTCCCCTTAGATTGAGATCTTATTTGATTTATTTCTTTTTAAGCCACATTGTGCAAAAAATAAGGGTTGTTTTTTTTTACTTGTAAGCAAAATCGTTGTAGTACAATGACAAAGATTAATCAGGAAATTTTAAAAAATTGTACAAAAAGTAATAAGCAACTCCCCACATATTTGTTCACTGTGTCCTACTTAGATCGAAATCTTATTTGACTTTTTTTTTTTCAAGCTAGCCACCTTGTGCAAAAAATAAAGGTTATTTTTTGACTTGGAAGCAAAATCGTGATACATAAAAACTATATCTCATCGGATGAAAAAACAATTTATTAGTAAATTTTAAAAAGTTGTACGAAAAGTAACATGCAGCTCCTCACATATTTGTTCATTATGCCTCACTTATTTGCCTATCTGGTTTGACTATTTTTTTTCAAGCCAGCCTCCTTGTTTAAGCAATAAGGGTTGACTTTTGTGACTTGTAGTCAAATTTGTCGAACATAAAAAGTACATCCCTTTGGATGATAAAAAAAATTAACTAGAGAATTTTAAAAAATTATACGAAAAATAACAAACAACTTCAACAAATTTGTTCATTTTACCTCACTTAGATTGAAATATTATTTGACTTATTTTTTTTAAAGCTAGCCACCTTGTGCAAAAAATGAGGATTGTTTTTTGACTTCTAAGCAAATTCGTGATACATAAAAAGTACATCTCATTGGATGAAAATAATTTATTAGTAAATTTTAAAAAATTGTACGAAAAGTAACATGCAGCTCCTCACATATTTACTCATTGTGCCTAATTAGATTAAAATCTTATTTGACTTATTTTTTTTTTCAAGTCAGCCACCTTTTACAAAAAATAAAGCATATCAGATTTCATGAATAACCATGGCTGACTTTCCCACGTAAAAAGAAGAAAGCATGGGAAAAGCGGAAATGATGAGGGAAAGCCAAAGAGTGCAGAAACGCATAGAAAAGAACTGCGATGGATAGCAGAAGTTTTTACTATTATTATATTTTAGAAAGAGAGAAGTCTCTTCCTTTTATACAAAGAGAAAGAGAAGAAAGTCTAGGTTAACGTACTAACGAAAAAAAAAACAGAAAACAGTTTACACAGTGGTTACGTGGTTACAGAGATAAAGATAGCCATGCCATTGCAAATTCGTGGTACATAAGAACATTCATTGGATGAAAAAAAAAAACATGATTAGTAAATTTTAAAATATTGTACGTAAAGTAATACGCAGATTGCCACTTATTTGTTCTTCGTGCCCTACTTATTTGCCTATCTAGTTTGACCTATTTTTTTCTTCAAGTCAGCCATACAGTACACGAAATAAAGGTTGATCTTTGTAACTTATAATGAAATTCGTGTTACATAAGAAGTGCATCCAATTAGACAGAAAAAAAAAGATTGATTAGTAAATTTTAAAAAATTGTACGAAAAGTAACAAGCGACTCGCTACATATTTGTTCATTGTGCCCCACTTAGATTGAAATTTTATTTGACTTATTTTTTTTTTCAACTCAGCCAGCTTGTGAAAAAATAAGGGTTGTTTTTTGACTTGTAAGCAAAATTGTTGTACATAAGAAGTACATCCATTGTATGACAAAAAAAGATTGATAAGAAAATTTTAAAAAAAAATTATGAAAAGTAATAAGCAACTCCCCACATATTTGTTCATTGTGTCCTACTTAGATTGAAATCTTATTTGACTTTTTTTTTCAAGGCAACCACCGTGTGCAAAAAATAAAGTTTGTTTTTTGACTTATAAGCAAAATCGTGGTACATAAAAAGTATATCTCATTGAATGAAAAAAAAAAATTATTAGTAAATTTTAAAAAGTTGTACGAGAAGTAACATGCAACTCCTCAGATATTTGTTCATTATGCCTCACTTATTTTTCAAGCCAACCTCCTTGTTTAAGTAATAGACAAAAAAAGATTGATCAATAAATTTTAAAATATTGTACGAAAAGTAATACGTAGATTCCCATTTATTTGTTCTTTGTGCCTTACTTATTTGCCTATTACTTATTTGCCTATTTAGTTTGACTTATTTTTTTTCTTCAAGTTAGCCATCTAGTGCAAGCAATAAGGTTGATCTTTGTAACTTATAATGAAATTCATGGTACATAAGAAGTACATCCAATTAGACGAAAACAAAGATTAATTAGTAAATTTTAAAAAAATATACGAAAAGTAACAAGCGAATCCCCACATAGTTTTTCATTGTGCCACACTTAGATTGAGATCTTATTTGACTTATTTTTTTTTTCAAGACATCCACCTTGTGCAAAAAATAAGGGTTGTTTTTTGACTTGTAAGCAAAATCGTTGTACATAAGAAGTACATTCATTGGATGACAAAAAAAGATTGATCAGGAAATTTTAAAAAATTTTACAAAAAGTAACAAGCAACTCCCCACATATTTGTTCATTGTGTCCCACTTAGATTGAGATCTTATTTGACTTTTTTTTTTCAAGCCAGCAACCTTGTGCAAAAAATAAGGGTTGTTTTTTTTTTACTTGTAAGCAAAATCATGGTACATAAAAAGTACATCCCATTGGACGAAAAATAACATGCAGCTCCTCACATATTTGTTCATTGTGTCTCACTTATTTGCCTATCCAGTTTGACCAACTTTTTTTCTTCAAGTCAGCCTCCTTGTTCAAGCAATAAGGGTTGATTTTTGTGACTTGTAAGCAAATTTGTGGTATATAAGAAGTACATTCATTGGATGACTAACAAAAATTGATAAAAAATTTTAAACAATTATACGACAAATAATACGCAACTCCCCACTTATTTGTTCTTTGTGTCCCACTTATTTTCCTATATAGTTTGACCTATTTTTTCTTCAAGCCAACCACCTAGTGCAAGCAATAAAGGTTGATTTTTGTAATTTATAATGAAATTCGTGGTACATAAGAAGTACATCCATCAGACAAAAAAAAAGATTGATTAGTAAATTTTAAAAAATTGTATGAAAAGTAACAAGTCACTCCCCTCATATTGTTTCATTGTAACCCACTTAGATTCAGATCTTATTTGACATATTTTATTTTAAGCTAGCCACCTTGTGCAAAAAATAAGGGTTATTTTTGTGACTTGTAAGAAAAATTGTTGTATATAAGAAGTACATCCATTGGATGACAAAAAAAGATTGATGTGAAAATTTTAAAAAATTGTACGAAAAGTAATACGCAGCTCTCCACTTATTTATTTTGTATGCCCCACTTGTTTGCCTATATAGTTTGACCTATTTTTTTTCTTGAAACCAGCCACCTAGTGCAAGCAATAAGGATTGATTTTTGTAACTTATAATGAAATTCGTGGTACATAAGAAGTATATCCTATCCCATTATATGCAAAAAGAAAGATTGGTTCCCCACTCATTTGTTCATTGTTCCCCATTTACATTGAGATCTGATTTGACCTATTTTTTTCTTCAAGCCAGCCACCTAGTGCAAACCATAAGGGTAGATTTTTAAAATTTATAATCAAATTTGTGGTATAAAACAAGTACATCTCAAATGATGATAAAAAAAGAAGATTGAGTAGTAAAATTAAGAAATTTGTACGAAAAATAATACGCAACTTCCCATGATTTTTGTGACTTTTAAGAACATTGTTGGTACATGAGAAATATATGTCATTGGATAAAAAAACAAAAGATTGATTAGTATATTTTAAAAAAATGGTACAGAAAGTAATATAAAGTTCCCCATTCATTTGTTTATCGTTCCCCACTTAGATTGAGATCTGATTTGGCCTGTTTGTTTCTTCAAGCCGACCACCTAGTGCAAACAATAAGGATAAATTTTTGTAACTTATATTAAAATTCGTGGAACATAACAGGTACATTCCATAGGATGATAAAAAAAGATTAAATAATAAAGTTCAAAACATTATACGAAAAATAATACACAGCTTCCCATGATTTTTGTGACTTGTAAGCAAATTCGTGGTACATAAGAAATAGATGTCATTGGATAAAAAGCAAAAGATTGATTAGTTTATTTAAATTTTTTTAACAAAAACTAATATTTAGTTGCCCTCTCATTTTTTCATTCTTTCCCACTTAGATTGAGATCTGATTTGGCCTGTTTTTTTCTTCAAGCCAGCCACCTAGTGCAAGTAATAAGAGTAGATTTTTGTAACTTATAATCAAATTTGTGGTACATAAATAGTATATATATAAAAAAGATTAAATTGTAAATTTTAAAAATTTGTATGAAAAATAATACGTAGCTCCCCATGATTTTTGTGACTTTTAAGAACATTGTTGGTACATAAGAAATATATGTCAATTGATAACAAACATAGTATATTTTAAAAAATGGTACAGAAAGTAATATAAAGTTTCCCACTCATTTGTTTATTGTTCCCCACTTATATTGAGAGTTGATTTGGCTTGTTTTTTTCTTCAAGTTGGCCACCTGGTGCAAACAATAAGGGTAAATTTTTATAACTTATAATAAAATTTGTGGAACATAACATGTACATCCCATAGGATGACAAAAAAAAGATTAAATAATAAAATCAAAACATTGTATGAAAAATAATACATAGCTTCCCATGATTTTTGTGACTGGTAACCAAATTTGTGATACATAAGAAATAAATGTCATTGGATAACAAACAAAAGATTGATTAGTATATTTAAAATTTTTTTACAAAAAGTAATATGCAGTTCCCCACTCATTTGTTCATTGGTCCCCACTTAGATTGAGATCTAATTTGTCTCGTTTTTTTCTTCAAGCCAGCTACCTAGAGCAAATAATAAGGGTAGATTTTTGTAACTTATAATCAAATTTGTAGTACATAACAAATACGTCCCATGGGATGATAAAAAAAAAGATTAAATTGTAAATTTTAAAATTTTGTAGGAAAAATAATACGTAGCTCCCATTGTTTTTCTGACTTGTAAGAAAATTCTTAGTGCATAAGAAATATATGGCATTGGATAACAAATTAAAGATTGATTGGTATATTTAAACAAATTGTTTAAAAAGTAATATGCAGTTCCCCACTCAATTGTTCATTGTTCCCACTTATATTGAGATCTGATTTGTCCTTTTTTTTTCAAGTCAATCACCTAGTGCAAATAATAAGTGTAGAATTTTTGTAACTTATAATATAATTTGTGGTACATAAAAGGTACATCCCAAAGGATGATAAAAAAATTAAATTGTAAATTTTAAAAATTTGTACGAAAAATAATAGGTAGCTCCACATGGTTTTTCTGACTTGTAAGAAAATTCTTGGTATGTATGGATAACAAACAAAGATTGATTAGTATATTTAAAAAAATTGTACAAAAAGTAATATGCAATTTCTCATTCATTTGTTCATTGTTGCCCAATTACATTGAGATCATATTTGGCCCGTTTTTTTCTTCAAGTCAGTCACCTAGTGTAAGGGTAAATTTTTGTAACTTATTATCAAATTTGTGGTACATAATAGGTACATCTCATAGGATGATAGAAAAAAGATTAAATAGTAAAGTTCAAAACTTTGTACGAAAAATAAAACGCAGTGCCCCTTGGTTTTTGTAACTTATAAGCAAATTCGTGGTACATAAGAAATATATGTCATTGGATAACAAACAAAAGATTGATTAGTATATTTAAAATTTTTTTACAAAAAGTAATATGCAGTTCCCCACTCATTTGTTCATTGGTCCCCACTTAGATTGAGATCTAATTTGTCCTGTTTTTTTCTTCAAGCCAGCTACCTAGAGCAAATAATAAGGGTAGATTTTTGTAACTTATAATCAAATTTGTAGTACATAACAGATACGTCCCATAGGATGATAAAAAAAAAGATTAAATTGTAAATTTTAAAATTTTGTAGGAAAAATAATAGGTAGCTCCCATTGTTTTTCTGACTTGTAAGAAAATTCTTAGTGCATAAGAAATATATGGCATTAGATAACAAATTAAAGATTGATTGGTATATTTAAACAAATTGTTTAAAAAGTAATATGCAGTTCCCCACTCAATTGTTCATTGTTCCCACTTATATTGAGATCTGATTTGTCCTTTTTTTTCAAGTCAATCACCTAGTGCAAATAATAAGTGTAGAATTTTTGTAACTTATAATATAATTTGTGGTACATAAAAGGTACATCCCAAAGGATGATAAAAAAATTAAATTGTAAATTTTAAAAATTTGTACGAAAAATAATAGGTAGCTCCACATGGTTTTTCTGACTTGTAAGAAAATTCTTGGTATGTATGGATAACAAACAAAGATTGATTAGTATATTTAAAAAAATTGTACAAAAAGTAATATGCAATTTCTCATTCATTTGTTCATTGTTGCCCAATTACATTGAGATCATATTTGGCCCGTTTTTTTCTTCAAGTCAGTCACCTAGTGTAAGGGTAAATTTTTGTAACTTATTATCAAATTTGTGGTACATAATAGGTACATCTCATAGGATGATAGAAAAAAGATTAAATAGTAAAGTTCAAAACTTTGTACGAAAAATAAAACGCAGTGCCCCTTGGTGTTTGTAACTTATAAGCAAATTCGTGGTACACAAGAAATATATGTCATTGGATAACAAACAAAAGATTGATTAGTATATTTAAATTTTTTTTAGAAAAACTAATATTTAGTTCTCACTCATTTGTTCATTGTTTCCCACTTAGATTGAGATCTTATCTAACTTATTTGTTTTTTCAAACCAGCCACCTTGTGTAAAAAATAAGGGTTGTTTTTTGACTTGTAAGCAAATTCGTGGTACATAAAAAGTATATTCCATTGGATGAAAAAACAATTTATTAGTAAATTTTAAAAATTTATACGAAAAGTAATACGCAACTCCCCACTTATTTGTTCGTTGTGCCCTACCTATTTGCCTATTATTTATTTGCCTATCTAGTTTGGCCTATTTTTTTGTTCATGCCACTCACGTAGTGCAAGCTAAGAGTTGATTTTTGTAACTTATAATGAAATTCGTGGTACATAAGAAGACATCCCATTAGACGAAAAAAAAGATTGATTAGTAAATTTTAAAAAATTGTACGAAAAGTAACAAGCAACTCCCCACATATGTGTACATTGTGCCCCACTTAGATTGAGATCTTATTTGACTTTTTTTTTCAAGCTAGCTAACTTGTGCAAAAAATAAGGGTTGTTTTGTGACTTGTAAGCAAATTTGTGGTATATAAGAAGTACATCCATTGGATGACTAAAAAAGATTGATCAAAAATATTAAAAAATCATACGAAAAGTAATACGCAACTCCCCACTTATTTGTTCTTTGTGTCCCATTTATTTGCCTATATAGTTTGACCTATTTTTTTCTCCAAGTCAGCCTGCAAGCAATAAGGGTTGATTTTTGTAATTTAGAATGAAATTCGTGGTACATAAGTACATCTCATTAGACGAAAAAAAATAATTAGTAAATTTTAAAAAATTGTACCAAAAGTAACCAACAACTCTCCACATATTTTTTTATTGTGCCCCACTTAGCTTAAGATTTTGTTTAACATATTTTCTTTTTCAAGCCAGCCACCTCATGCAAAAAATAAGAATTATTATTTGACTTGTAAGCAAATTTCTGATACATAAAAGTTACACCCCATTGGATGAAAAAAAAAATAGTAAATTTTAAAAAATTGTACGAAAAGTAATACACAGCTCCCCATTTATTTGTTTTTTGTATCCACTTATTTGTCTATCAAATTAGACCTTTTTTTTTCAAGCCAACCACCTAGTGCAAGCAATAAATGTTAATTTTTGTAACTTATATTGAAATTTGTGGTACATAAAAAGTACATCATACAAAATTATTAGTAAATTTTAACACAAATTTTTAATTGTGAATTAATAATTTGGTTAATATTTAATTAGTATTTTTTATTATTATTTATTAATGTTATAATTTAAAGTTGTCATCATTCAAAATTTTTAACACAAATTTATTATTGTGAATTAAAAGTTTAGTTAATGTTTAATTAACATTTATACTTATTGCGTGTTAATTTTATAATCTTTGATTTGTCATGGTTGAAAACTTTTACATAAATTTCTGATTGTGAATTAACTTTTTGGTTAATGTTTAATTAGTATTTATATTTATTCTGTGTTAATGTTATAATCTTCGGTTACCTTTTAACTTTTTTTCTTGTTTTTTTTATTAATTCTCAAATTATGTCATTATTTTATATTTATTGTCAACATTATTGTTTTATTCTTATGTTTGTATATATTTCAAATTATGTGATTATTTTTTATTTATATTTTTCTAAAATATTTTCTATTTTAACTTTTAATTGAAAAAATATTTAATAGTATTGAAAATAATACCGACTGTGTTTTTTATTGTAAAATTAATATTTTTATTTCTATTTTTTCAAATTATGTTATTATCATTTATTTTTACTTTCTCAATATTTTATATTTTAAATTTTATTACAAAAATCATGTTGCAGTGATATAAAAAAATTACTGTGAATTAAAATTTTGATTAACGTTTAATTAGTATTATATTTATTATGTGTTAATGTTATAATTTTTGGTTAACTTTTAACTATTTTAATTTTTTTATTAACTTATTTTTATATATTATTTTCAAAATATTATTATTTTATTTATTTAATTTTTCAAGTTATGTTATTATTATTTATTATATTTTTTAAAATATTTTTTATATTAGCTTTTAATAGAAACATATGAATTGAAAAAAAAATTGACTATGTTGTTTTAATGATAAAAATAATATTTTTATTTATATATTTATATTTTTCGAGAATTAAGTTATCATTATTTATTTTTACTTTTCAAATATTTTTTATTTGAACTTTTAATATAAAAATTATATCTCCAGTGGTACTAAAAAAAATTATTTCATTTTAGTTTTTTTTAATTATGTTATTATTATTCATTTATATTTTTTAAAATATTTTTTATTTTAACATATAATAGAAAAATATGTCAGGTTATTGAAAAAAAACATTGATTATGTTGTTGTTATGGTAAAAATAATATTTTTATTTCTAAATTTATATTTTTCAAATTACGTCATTGTTATTTATTTTTCTTTTTATAAATATTTTTATTTGAACTTTTAAGAGAAAAATTATGTCTGCCATACTACATTTGTTTTAACTTTTTATTTAGATTTATATTTACATAAATATGTACTATGACAAAAAAAAAACTTACATTTACTTTTAAATAAATATAAATATTTTTTTCATAAATGTCTATTAGATAATTATGTGTCATAAAAATTATTAAATAAATGATAAAGTAGGTAGACACATGTCAAGTGAAAAAGACACTGATATGTTATTAGGCAACGATGTCTGATGATGCGGAGTATCTTAAAATTTCTCTTTTTAGTTTATTCGTGTATCGCGTTTGTTTGATGTTTGAAAACTTCTTTAATGATGGTTTCAATTTATATATATAAATTATATAATAAATTATGACTACTTTAGTCATTTAAATGTGAAAAGGGACGAGGATGATGATGATGAATATTATGATAAGTATAGAAACGTGACAAAGCGGATATATGAATAGAGACATAGCACATATATTTATTTTTATCCTTATATCCAATTAAAAAAAATTAAATATTACTCATATCCACCCAATTTTCCGCGGGGCAAATTTATTTATCATCAATAATCATCATCTTGTTTAAGTCTTTTATCTTCTTTCAACTACAATTTCAATCTTACTTCACATATTAGTGTCAGATCCTTCAAATAAAACTACTCTTTTATATTAAAAATACATAAAAATTAAAAGTATTCCATTATCTTGAAACTCGATAATTTATGTATTTATCTTTTTCTTTCATTATAAAAAAAGTATTATAATAATTGTTGGAATAAAAAATGTTATTAAACTTTAAAATAAATATTTTAAAAAATAATTATAAAAGCAAATAATTTTAATAATCTTATTATAAATAATTACTTGTTGTATCAATATTTTTTTTATTACAAATGATCACTTAAATTTTAAAAAATAACTATTTAAAAAATAATGTCGAAAATGTAAAGGAAACAAATGAAAGGGATTATGTGTCGTATTTTATTGAAAAAAAAAATACATAAATATATACAAAAGAGAGTATCTATAATTAGTACATACAATCTCTACAATTATGTTATTATTCCTATAATACTGCAAAAATGTTACTATAATTCAATTGTTTTAATAAGGTTTAATTACTCGGATGATATCCACTTTGGTTGGTACATGTGTCTCAATCTGGTACCCGCTTTTAAACAAATGTCAATTGCATCCCAACTTTTGAAAAAGTGCTTCAATTAGGTCCCTTTCAGACAGAGCTGACTAACGTCGTTAGTCAACATGCCACGTGTCAATATGTGGTTTTTTTTTATTTTTTTAATGTTTCTTAATGTTTCTTAATTTTTTTTTAATTTTTTGAAAATAAAAATAAAAATGTCACGTGTCAGGTCCCTATGTGTGACACATGGCACTGCAATGCCACATGTCAGTGTCACTATCAGATCTCATTGTGTTGATTTTGATTTAGTTCCCATATCTGTCTTTTTGTTCAATTTAGTACCTACTTGTGTGTATCTGATTCAATCTTGACCTAATTTTTTTAATAATTAAAATTCATTTTTTATAAAATTAAAAGTAATTAAGTATACAATTCTTACAAAAATTAAGTATTTGATATATATATTAAAATTTAGTGGTAAAAGTCATTTTATTAAGTCATTTTTAATCAAAAAAAATTAGTATAATATTCAGACAAATAGAAATTTTGGTTTTAAATTAGTAAGAGACAATATTATTCTATTTTGGAAAAAAAAATAATTAACAAAACATGAGTACTTAATAAAAAAGTAATTAATAAAGTAATATGTTAAAAAGTCATTTTTAATAAAAAAAATATTAGTAAAACATTTCATACAAATAATAAATTTAGTCTAAAAAATATTAGTAAAACAATATAAATATTAGTACTTAATTTTGCAAAAATATTTATACTTAATTAGTTTTAATCTTAAGAAAATGGATTACAAAAATATTTTTCTTATTAAAAAAATTGGGACAAAATTGAATCAGATACACATAAGTTGGTACCAAATTGAAACAAAAAGACATATATAGGGACTAAATCGAAATCAACACAATGGCATATGATAGTGACATTGATACGTGGCATTGACAATGCCATATGTCACACACAGGGACCTGACACATGGCATTTTTAATTTTTTTTCAAAAAATTCAAAAAAAATCTTTAAAAAATAAAAACAAACCACAGACTGACACGTGGCACGTTGACTAATGACGTTAGTCAACTCCGTTTGAAAGAAACCTAATTGAAGCACTTTTTCAAAAGTTGGGATGCAATTGACAATTTTTTAAAAGCGGGTACCAGATTAACACACTTGTACCAAAGTGGTAATCATCCAAGTAATTAAACCTTTTAATAATCAAATATTTTCTCATGATTTAATTTCTAACACTCCCCCTCAAGTTGGAGAGTGAATACCAAGAACTCCCAATTTGCGCTTCATGGTAAAGAAAGCTTATTTTCCCATTGGTTTAGTAAACACATTAGCAAGTTGTTCAACGGAAGGTATATATTTTGTTGCAACTGAAACATCTTGAATCTTATCACGAATGAAGTGTCAATCCATCACTATGTGTCTAGTTCTTTCATGAAATATCGGGTTAGCCGCAATGTGTAAGGCGACTTTATTGTCACAATACAACAACGTCAGTTTAGGATGCAATATCCGTAAATCTTTCAACAATGCTCGTAACCAAGTCAACTCACAACAAGTATCAGTCAATGCTCTATATTCTGCTTCTGTAGAGGATAGAGAAATTGTCTTCTGCCTCTTTGTTCACCAAGAGATGAGGGAGGATTCCAAAAAAACACAATAACTTGTAGTTGATTTTCGAAATACAGGGCAACCTCCCTAATCTGAATCGTAGGAAGCGTGCAAAGATAAATTATTTTATGAAGGAAAAAATAGACCTTGACCTGGATGATTCTGTAAGTATCGCAGCACATGCATTGCAGCTTTCATGTGAGGCTTGCATGGAGCGTGCATGAATTTGTTTCGAGATCATATAACTTGTAAGCCTTTTGGCCAAGAGGATAACAAAAAAAAAACATTTTTAGGCACGAGGAGCAAGCTTCTGAGAAACATGAACATTAGCAGTATAAGCAAGACATCCAAAAACTTGAATGTGTGAATAAGAAGGGATTTTACCATATAGGTGCTCAAAAGGTGTCTGACGTGATAGAAGAAACGTAGGCAACCTGTTAATAATATGGATAGCAGTGGAAACACATTATGCCCAAAAGTGTAAGGAAATATGAGCTTGAAAATGAAGGATGCGTGTTGACTCAAGGATATGTCTATGTTTACGATCGATAACTTCGTTTTGTTGTGGTGTGTAAGTGCAAGAATGTTGGTAAGTTGTTCCTTGTTATGTAAAAAAATCTTGCATAGAAAAAAAATTATCTTCCATTATCAACCCAAATATTGGCTATATTCGTATTAAAATGAGTTTTAACAAAAGAGAAGACATTGATAAGGAGATGTTGAGTTTCACTTTTATGATGCATGAAAAAAAATCCAAGTGAAGCAAGAAAAGTCATCCACAGCAGTCAAAAAATATTCTGAACCAGAAAAAGAAGGAACTTTATATGGTATCCAAATATCACAATGGAGTAATTCAAAATGTTTAATGGAAGAAATTGAGCTGTTTGAAAAAGGAAGGCGTGTCTGTTTTGCAAGAGTACAAACATCGCAAATTTTGTTTGATTCTAAAGAGAGGTTTAACAAAGTTTTAGCCATGAGATCTAATCTAGATGGAGATGGATGTCCTAGTTGTCGATGCCATAAGGTAGTAAAAGTGTTTGAAGGAGGAGATGACTCGGTGACATGGGTTGCGAGTGATGGAATGAAAATTGACTTATTTGATGTCATTGCAACCAAGTAGTAGAGTTCATCCTGTTGTTTACTCAAACCAATTGCCATTCTCATTATCAAATTTTGTAAAATACACCCAGAAGGAAAAAGAATGGAGATAATAGGGGTCTGGTTACCATTTGGCATAACAACTGCTGGTAAAGAAGTATTTTTTTTACCGTTGACAAGCAAGGTTGGTGAAGAAATAATGTGATCAGTGGCCCACTATCAATAATAAGTTTGGGTGGTGACAAACCTGAAGGAACATTGGCGTTGTTAACCTTAGGATTAGCTAACGGAGATGATGCATTACCCTGCATAATAGACAAAATTTGTTGAAGTTGTAGTTCAGTTAATTCATGTTAAGTTTATAGAGAAGGTTTCACTAAGGAGAGTAAACACCAATGAGACCTGAGTCCAACCACATAAAGCCTTGACACCACTCTCAACCCAAAACCTTAAGGCAATGGGTTTATGGGTCTTTATCCTTATATAGTGCTCTACTTTCTCCTTTCTAGCCAATGTGGGACTTAGACTCACACTTGGATTCCTAACAATTCATTCATTATGGACTACAACTGCTGCATCAGTGAGGTCATTCTAACATTATTTGCTGAAAATTGACTATTCCCATTTGGCTTAGAATAAGCATTATGGGTGACTTCATGCCTTGGGTGTTCAAAAGGATAATTGTGTAACTTCCAGCATGTTTCTTTTGTATGATGATCTCTATCACAATGAGAACAATGCATCGACTTTCAATTAGATTAATTAAGACGTGAAAGAGGACCTTGTTTGCGTCGAACAGCAAGGGCTGTTGGTTCATTCTTTTGAACAACCATGGTTGAAGCTTCTATTGTGTCACGTGTGGTGCCCAAATGTCATTATTTTTCTTCTTGAATGATGGAATAATAAACTTGTGTAACATCAGGCAATGAATTCATTAAGAGAAGTTGGTCACGAGTAGCATTCAATCCCATAAGAAATTACATCAATTTGCACCTTTTATTGTCTACTCCACAAGTGCAGGTTGCATTATTATAGAAGTCTAACTCATCCATAATTTCTTTTAACTTTGTGTTATAGGTTGCGACTGTCATTTGATATTGAGCCAAGCAAGCAATGTCTCTCTCAATCTGAAAATTCAATGGTGCATGACTTTGAGAGAAGCGATTTCGAAGATCTTTCCAGACTTCATGAGCAGTGTCATAGGAAATAACACTATCTACAATATCAGGTGTCAAAGAATTGAAGATCCAAGATAATACCATGTCGTTGCATGTTTCCCATGTTGCATATTCTTCTTAGTTGTCTCCCGCAGAGGGTGCCTTGAGAGTTCTATCAACAAGATTCAATATGGATTTTGCATTTAAAAAGATGATCATGACTCTATGCCAAGTCGAAAAGTTCTTTCCATTTAGAGGTTTCGAAACAAGAATCACTTTTGGATGGTCAGAATGATTGAGAGTATAAGAACTACTGAAATGTAATTCTTTTACATTCGTTAGCCATGGAAACATGGATAGGAAAAGAAAAAAATAAATGATTGAGCAAGCATGCTCCTGATACCATGTAAAGGAAATAAATTAAAGAAATTATGTGTTGTATTTTATTGAAAGAAAAAACACAAAAATATATACAAGAAAAAATATTTATAATTAATATATACAGTCGATATATAGTTATGTTGTTATTCCTATAATACTTTATAAACATGTAAAATTATTCCTATAATTCAACTATATGTAAAATTATTCCTATAATTCAACTATTTTAATGATTAAAATATTTTATCATAATTTCATTTGTAACAGAAAAAAATATGTAATAGAAAAATAACTTAAGAGAGGAATATCTTTTATTAATAATATAAATATATACCTCTTAAACATTCACTACAAGACTATTTTCTACTTATAAAGAAATATATAACAAACAAACTTTTGTTATGTTTTAACATAATATATAAATTTGTACTGAACAATTCTTTTTGAATCGGGTATGATTGAGCTGTAATAATTTGATTTTAGTAGATTTACAGGCCTAATGCTAAATTATTACTGACATATTAAAGCTGTTAAATATGTAATAAAAAATTGTAAATCATGATTGATATTATTATAGGGAAACTTTCATCACAAGATAAGAAAGAGGGTAGTTAACTCCATCGTCAACTCAATTCCACGATCTTGTTGAAGAAAATCCACTTGGTCAGGGGCCAAACAATGTCCTATGGTTCCCACAAACCCCTTTTCTTCTCAACGGATCTCAAACCCTGAAACCATGTCACAGAGTATAGAAAATGAAGCTTTGTCGCCACTTGGCAGCGATCTGAAGTGCGATGGGTACGGCTTCTTCTTTGTCGTTTCATCCGTCTTGTTCGTTCTGTATCTTGCGCTGCACGCCAAGAAGAGCCTCAACAGCCTCTGTCGTCGAGGCTCCTATGTTGTCGTTTCCTATTACGCCGTCCTTTGGCTCGTCACGCTTTTAAACCTCGCATGGTCTTCTCTTCAGGTACACCACGTCGCATCTTTCCTTTTTTGTATATATTGTTTTCTCTTCTGCTTCGATGATGCTGATTTGAGAAGTCTCTGTAATTTACACTATCAATTAGTAAAAAATCATGCTACGCTTGATTTTAAGACAATTATCATACTCTGTCTGATATTAAAATGGTTATTCCGATGAGCATTTTCCTTTGGGTCTCACTTTTTAATACACGGCTTTTATGAAATTATGACACCCTTTCAAGTTCGTGGTGCATTTTTTTTTTATTGAATTTTTTGTGGGATGCGTATGGGAACACATCCATTGATTTTCTGGCAGCATGAGTTTGGCTATTTTGTTTCTACTCCTCTCTTTCAAATTCAACAAATGGCCGTTCTCTGCAATACGAATAATGTGAGGGGAAAGGGGAGGGGATTTCCACATATTAATTAGTCTTTGCTGAGTGAAAGCTGGGAAGAGTGCTTTTGAAGTCCAACAGCATGTTAGAAAGAAAAAAAAAACTAGCAATAAATGGTAGCACATAGAAAAAGCACGAGACAACCAGTTCTATTTAAAGTGTTCAATTATCGAGAGTGTTTGCGAAGCTGTGATCTCATGAGTGTGACGAGAGTACCAACGGTTCCGGTCATATAGGTGTTCATTGGCTGGGGTCCAACCTCAAGGTTGCCGTTTACTTCAGAACAAAAGAAAAAATAGAAGAAGTGGCAAGTGCTATTTAATTGTGCCTGAATATATCATACATAATAGTATTGTATCATGAGGTAACTATGAATGTGACTTTCATTGCTTTTGTTACTATGTGGCTTCTGCACTGATGCTGAAGACTTGTTTCCAGCCACAGAACTTTACGAACTTTAAAAATCTGCATTTAAGTTTTTCAGCTACGGGCTCTGTTTGCTTTTGAGTCCAGTGGGTAAAAGTAATCTGTATGGGTGCAAAATCTACGGCATAGCTTTTCCATTTCCTTGTGTGCTCCTATGCAAAGTTTGATTATCACTTTAATTTATTCCCATTCAGTTGGCAGTACGATTTGTACCTTCCCTTCTTTTAGCCCTTCAACTCTTTCTTTTTTTTCTTAAGCAGGCATGGCAGTGCTCTCAAGGAAAGGAGGTTGCATGGAATCTGCTGTCATTATTTACAGCATCTGGTATGCTGTGTCTAGAGATAAGCTTGATAGCTTTCTTACTGAACGATAACTATATGAATGGCATGGAAGCTCTTGCACACTCTTTCATTGCATCAGGAATTATTGTCTGTATGGATACCCTTCTTAAGGTGAGTTGGATTTTCATTCACATTAGTTGTATACATGCATGTACTATGTACTTAATATGTTTTGTAAAATATAAATGGATTTTTGTGACTGAATGGTGTCTCGACTTGCTTATTCTTTGTTGGTTTCATATAACTTTCCCCTTTATGAATAGCATTTGATTTTCTTCCTACCCGTTACTGGTTTGTCTCTTGTTGTCAATGTAATTTTGTCTTAATGTACATCGCAATTGCAAATATAACAGCTCAGGAAAGTAGTCAATTGCCGAACCATTATTCACTAATACCAGCTACATTGATCGCTACCAATAGTGCAACCTTCTTTGGAGAACTAACGGGTACCACAAACACAGCTCTATGGAAAGTTTTGCAACATGAAACATAATAAACAAAAATTGCCTTTGAAATGATAAGTGAACTTGTTTTGGCAGTGATTTTACGTTTCTATTACTTGTTCTTATGTTCATGGGGGACTACTTTTTGTAATAACTATTAATCAGTCTCCTTCTGCAGCGATTGTCCGTGATCCAAATTTCCAAAATTCATGTTGAGTTATCCACTTCCCTTTTGAGAGTTTACTCAAAAATGTTTCTGAGCCTATTCTTTTTGTCATACTGCTGAACTCAACTCCATCATTCTATGGAAAAAGTCATTTGTATTTTATATAATGTTTTTAACTGACAAAGTGGGAAAGGTGGCTGTTATTTACTAAAAGAAGTTCATAAGCTCCCAAATTTTGGCAGTATTAGGCATCTATCAAATTTCTCTGAATTGAAAACCCTCAGGCATGTAGCCTCGCAAGTTTTTCTTAATTTTTGATAGGAAGTTTGTGTATGGATTAATGTGGTTTCATCACCCTTTTTAACTCCCATATCCTAATTAATAGTGGTCTATCACTTCCACGTTAAATTTTGCCTTATGGTCTGACAGATGTAACTTATTCTCTCTTAATTGAATGCTGGCATGTAGTATTGTATATTTTTTAAACTGTAATATATTTCTCTTTAATCACATGATATGTCAATGGGGTGCTTTTAACTGCGGGGAGTTCAATCATTAATTTCAATTGGAAGCTTCCTTTTAGACCACTTCAAAATATTAGCTACAATTGTGACACAAGATTGAGAGGGGGGATAGCATGCTATGAATCTCCTGTGGAAAAAGTTTTAGCACAATGCAAGACTGTTCGGCTAAAAGATGTCCTAGTGAGGATTCAAATATGGTATTTTAATAAATGAGGAAATATTATTCTCGGATTGTAACCATAAGTAACTAATTATATATCTGCATAAATGTATTCAATGTAATTTTATATCTCCAATACGTTAACGTACAACTGAAACTTTGCTCGCTTCACCCGTTAGATGTATGATGTATCAGATAGGAAACAATAAATTGTTCCAGTTATATTAGGAACACCATTTTATTGTTTTAGAATTTTATTTGTCATTTGATTTAGGTTCTATGCTGTATCTGGTTTCTTTGAGGATGACTTATCTTTGATATGTAACTTTGCCATTCTATTCAATATGAATTTTAATTTGCATTTTCTTTCCTAAACAAAAAAAAAATGTGGTGGTTTCAACTTACAATGGTTTTCTATTTATTTCTGTTTCTCGTTGCATAATATGATACGAGGCACAGTGTCAAGTCTTCATTGTTCTGTAGATGTTAATTACTCAAACTGCTTTTAACTGTCATCGCCTTTTATGCATTGTTTCGTGGTATGTCTTCTGCTGATTAAGCATTTCCTTATCAGGCAATATATGTTTTTGGATTTGGGGTCCCATTGTTCAATCGACATGTTGAAAGAGCTCATACAATCAAGTGGAGTTTATGGATAGTGCACAAGTTATTGCTTGCTGCAGCTTATGGTTTCATTTTATTTGCACATTTCTCCAAATGGAGAGAGAAGCTTCCACGTGAGTATAACTTCTGACAGTGTGTTGATAGCTGCTTTGTGCACGTAGAATGGCATTCACACTTTCCAAATGAGGAAACATAAAAGTGATATTAGTGTATCATTGATTACAACATCTGTTTAAATATACATTAGAGACAACTTTTTGCCAAACACACTAATTCTGTTACCAGTTATATTCCAAAAGATTCATTTTCGTTCATCTTTGCAGCAAGACCAGCTTTTTACAACTATGTTGCTGTAATGTTTGTACTTAGTGTGATTAGCCTGTTTGCTTGTGGACTAGCTGGAATTGGCATTGGACTCGGCAATTGGTAACGCTATATATCTTCTTTTCAATTAGAACTTAGAAGTGGTACTTAATTATCATCTCGATAGCTTAAACAATGAATAACAGATAATGCTTCTCATCTGCAGGTTGTATGATCTCACTGCGCTTTGTTATCACTCTTTGTATCTTCCATTTCTTTATATTACTTTTCTTGCAGATTTCTTCCAGGTAAACATTTTTTGTTATTTACTGTTTCTTTTTTGGTTTTCATAATATATGCATGAACATTCATATTATGTGCTGCAGGAGGAGGATTTCCTTCTAGATACTGCATATTATTCCGAAATGAAAGATGCTGGATTCTTTGATGCCGACTGAGAATAATTCTTCAGAACCGACAGGCATATTTTGTGTGTGCATTATTGTAAATATTGGACTCTGCTCCGTCATATGTTGTATTGTATGATCCTCCTGCCTGTGAAATGCTTTTATAGGAACAGTGCTTTCATAACTCATCATATTAATACTAACCAACATACTAAGTAACGAGCTCGTTCATGAAAACCAAAATAAGCTCCAAAATCCACATAGCATTTAAATATCTTTCTGAAGAATAGGTAGTGCCTCAAGCTGTCATCAGCAACTTCATTTTTCAATTCTTAACGACGTATTTAAAGTTCATAATTTTGGTAAAATCTGGTCAATGTCTCCATAACATGATATACAAATAAACATAAATTAGCCTCTGCATTTTATATTTTATCATAAGCACCTTTCGATGGATAGCATTTTGCATTGCGTGGCTTTAGGTTTTGGAGAATGTTGGTTCGCATTCAAGGGTAGTAAAGAACTGTCGGGGAGTTATTTATAGGCTGATTTTTTTTCCCAATGAATAAATCTTTCATAAAAAATGCAAACTTACCAGCTTTATTATATTTGATGCATTCAGTAACTACTTTTAGCAAGACTCTCTAGTCAACCGTTCAATTCTTGAAATATCTAAAATAGTGTCAATAAAAAAGTATATTTGCGTGGCTTTATGTTTCAGATAACGAACGCTGCTAATTTAAAAAACTATTCTAGCAAAAAAGAAATGCATAAATTGGTTAAAAGAAGTGCCATGTAGGTGTTGGTTATGTGAAATGAAAGAAAAAGGGATAGATATTGGATTAATAGCTTTTTGCGGTTCAAAGCTAATTTAATAGCTTTTTGGTGTTCAAAGTTAATTTAATTATGTACCTTGTTGTGAGTCGTAGACCTCTTTGCCCTTCCACTAAACCTAACCCATGTGTCGATCGACTTGGTCCCGGCCCATACCCTAGTTTGAGTCGTGGTCTCATCCATTCGATGATGGCCCAGTCAGCCATGCTACACTTCCTCGAGACCTGAGACTTTCTCTGTGGAGCATTGGACGCTAGCGAAAAAAGTTAGCAAATATTTCATTTCTCATTTAATCACTAATCACGTTCACAAACGACATCTGTGTTGCGTAACTACTTTTTCTCACACACTATTTATTTTATTGGTTAGTCTCTTTATTTTAAAAGGAAGAAAATTCTTGGACCGTTGGTGCAGCTGAGATATTCAATAAAGAGGAGAAGCAAGGGATAGTTCGGAGACCAGACTCCTGTCATTACTTCTGGCAACCCTCAAGTACAACTAGCGAAACAACATTGAATTACATGGGACCATGGTGCATGTAACATTACCATATGATGTTTTACAATTCTAGCCTAGCCCAAAGAACCGTTAGCACTAGACGTGCAACAAAAAATATCTTTTATTTTCATAGTTGAAATATTTATACTGTGAGGCTGAACGGTAAAAAGTAGAAAAGTTCAGTGCAAATTTATTCTTTTAAAGTTTCATTATTTCTTGTCAAATTGCTTAAAACTTTTTATCAATTTTGACTAGTACTGTTTAAAGACAAGGAAGTAAAGAAAATGTAAAAAGGAAAACTTTATTTCACCTCGTCTCTAGTCATTGGATGCCAATTTAGGATATAAATGACGAAATTAATGGCAGAAGATAAACAGTGGCACACTCCCATAGGGGCTTTGTTCAGTCACTGCTTAGGCCTCCCCACTCACCCCTGTTAGGCTTTTACGAGTCCCTATGAAACTATTTTCCTTCCTTGATATAGGGTAAAGAAAAAAAGAGGAGCGCGATTAGAAACACAACTATTTATTTACATTATTTTTAACCACATTAAGTGTGTCAGACTGAAATTGCAAAAGTACAAAAAGCATTCACAAGCCGACACGAAAGGAGGCCAACCATTATCCCACCGTTTACACATTACACAACTTTACCATCTCCTCTCCTCCCCTGTGTTATATTTTGTCCTCATATTCTCATCTCATCTCACACACTCTGTCACGCACCCACCATTCCCCTTCTTCTCTCTCTGCTCTAGCATGTATAATCCCTTTCTCACAACAACATTGCTCTACCTCATCGTCTCCTAAAATGGCTGCTCTAGCTCTTGCACTGCTTCTTTTGGCTTTCACTGGCACTTCAAGTATGCTTCCAATTCCTTTCTCTTCTACTCTTCCTTCTCAAACTCAAGCTTCAAACTTTTACTTCTTTTTTTATAGTTTAAACACCCTTTCCATATTTTCACCACTGGATCTATGTCTCTCCTTTCTATTTTTTCACGAAATCTTCAAAGACCAGACTTTATCCTAGCTAGGGACTTGTTCAGTCATGCAAGAGTGTGCCATTTCCACATTTCTTAACACTTTTGATGTCCTAAAATCTTACCTTGCTAGCGTAGATTCTTTTGTTTTGGCACTCCAAAATGAGTCCTGCCATGTATACCTTTATTCCTCCAAGCCTTTATTTCCTCTCCTAAATCTAAACCTTTTCTTCTTCTTTCACACTCGTTGTCTATGCTCATCACTATGCTCACTGATGTATTTAAACTGTTACTGTTACAGGTGCAACTTGGTGCGTTTGTAAGGATGGAGGCGACGCGATCCTGCAGAAAACATTAGACTATGCTTGTGGAGCTGGTGCTGACTGTAACCCTCTCCATCAAAATGGGCCTTGTTTCCAGCCCAACACCGTCAGGGCCCACTGCAACTACGCCGTCAATAGCTACTTCCAGAAGAAGGGTCAAGCTCAAGGGTCCTGTGAGTTTGCAGGAACAGCCACTGTTACTGCAACTGACCCTAGTAAATCCTCAATCTCTATTTTCTTTTCCTTTTCTTACCATATTTTCCTTTCATAAAAAAACAACACAATAGCTGACCCTTTTACCTGTTTCTCTCTTTCTCCTTCTTGGTGACAGGCACTGGTGGTTGTGTCTACCCTTCAAGTGTCAGGTATGGATTTCTTCCACTCTCATGTTCTTCATTCTCAAACTTCCTATTTGTTGTTCCTTTGGTTTAATACGTTTTTTTTTTTCCTTTTCTGCTTTAAGTTATAACGTGGTTGTCTGATTTTGAAAGATGGCGATGTTAACTTTGATATTGAACTTTCGCTTTTTTTCTTATCATCATACATAATAAAAAATAATCCGGGTTAGGGCACTTGCTTATATTATTATGCTATTTTATCTATAAAAGAGTTATTTGGTTTGCAATAGGCATATTCGCTGCGTGGTAGGTTACTAGTGTTTTTTAGGGTTTAACAAAGTGCAATTGATGAGGTTATTTCGTTCACCAATTAGGTTAATTTTTTTTAATAAAGTAACATTTATTCTTTAATATATATACCAGATTTATGATGAAGGAAGGAATTTCACATTCGCTTTTAATGCTTTTTCACTCTTTATTTTTTTTTTGATACTAAAGTGAAAGGAGTACACCCGTGCCGAGCTCACTTTTTATCATAAAAGAAACGGAGAAAAGTTGAAATTCAAATTTTGTCTTTTAATCATGATAAAAGAAAATGTGAAAGTAGTGTAGAAAAAAAAACATAAATAAAAGAAACATTAATCAGATATTTATTCAAGTAAACCCTACTTTTTGGAGTATATATATATTTGTTGAAAATGAAAACTGAGGAGTGTAGTTGAAGGCAAAAAGATGGAACTAAGAAAATAAATTAGTGGGTACAAGCAGAATAGGGTTTATAATCTTTAATTTTGATTTTAAATATATTCCTTATTAAACGTTCGTTTTAATTTGGTCTTGACAATATCGTAATTTCATAATTGGGTCTTCATCTCATTACTTGTTGATGATTATAGCCGTTGAAGCGAGACATCTAACTTTAGAAGTTAAATATGAAAGATGCTTGAATAATTGGGATCCGATGCTCCAGTAAAGTTTGAATCTTTTTCAAATAAAAAATCTTGGACATTATGATTGTGAAATGACAAGTTTGTCCCAATTGGACGATCTTATCCTCAGCTTTTTCGCTTTAGCAGTTTTGGAAATAAAGAAAATAAAGGAGACGGAAATGCCCTTATTTATGTGTATAGTAAAAGGTAGGTGGAAGACAGTAGTGTTTGGGTGCTTAACAGTGAGCATTTTTGTTTATTTATGTGTGGGAGAATTTTTGTTTCCATATTTCATGATCAAGTTTGAATTTTTGATGATGAATGATGACGGTGAAACAAACGCCACATGGAGAACATTTGCTTCGAGATCTGGGCCATCAAACTTTTAAAAAAGTGCATGTTTATGACCGTTCTTGCCCCATCGTTTTCGATAGTTTAACCCTGGTCTGTTTCTTTTTTTAACCTGGAAATTTGTGAAAAGTGTGCTTTTTTATCGTTCTAAACAATACCAACGACACTGTTATACCACAGTCAATTTGGATAACAGTCTTGGTACTTCCATTATTGTCTGTCAACTGAAGGGGAAAGGACGATTGTTTTAAAAAGCAAATCTCATGAAAGATTTTATCTGTTGTGGAATATTCTTGAATGTTACTATTAAAAAACCATAATTTCGTTCTTGTTGGAGTCAATATCAACTTAAAGAAAGTAGAATGTGGATGATTTCATTTAGTTTTATTAAACCTTATAATTTGTAAAACTTGCTTATTTATCATGGTCCTAGATCTTACTGGTAGTTAGGTAGTGTGTTTTTTGTTTCTGTTGTTTTGAGACACAGCATGTGGGTTGAGCATTGATTGATTCCTTTGTTTGTGTTATCAGTGCTGCAGGCACTGGTACAACTCCCGTGACAACTACACCAACCATGGGCACCACTCCCACCACTGGAACCCCGTCAACCGGTACCGGGACCGGCACCGGAACCACCACTGGTACTACTCCATACAGCACCACACCTGGAGTATTAGGAGGCATTGGCAGTGGCATGGGACCTTCAGGATCTGGCATGAATGATGAGAGTCACGGTGGTGTTAGACTAGTGCACTCTGGTTTCTTCTTGATCACTCTCTTCTCTTCCTTCATGATCTTCTGCTGGGGCTGAGAATGTAAGAGCAAAATGCTCAATGTCACTGTATTATTGTGAATGTTATTTTTCTAGGTGTTGAACTTGGGGACGTTGCTTTTTGGACTCTTGAAATATCTTTCTCCACCTTCCTCTAGCTATTGGGTTTTTGATTTATTAATTATTGAATTTGGCAACACTTTCACTCTACTTGTTCTTCTTAGGTCCTTTCTACTCTGTTCCAAGATTTACACAACGTTGTCAATGAGATGGTTCAAACCATGAATTTTCAAAAACCGATGCTGGATTTTGAAAGAAGTGGCACACCAAGATTAGTAATGGGATGATATATAAAAATCATGTCAATTTGAAGCCATGAATTTCGCTCTTTCAATTAACCTAAGAAAAACATGCCATGTAATTAAGAAGCAGATTAATAGTGCCAGATACTAAGTTTTTTATTGACTGTGGTCTTGTTGTAGTCAAATAGTGTGGTCCTTGTAATTGAAATGTTGGGCTGTATAATGGTGAAAGGGAAAGGACGACAACGTATGGCAGCAGTGAATAAGGTGTTTGTGGAAACATTAGGGTAAAATTGAGCATGAAAAATCCATGGTGATCACATGGAAAACCATTTTTGAATTCGTCTTTTTTTAAAACTCTTATCAGGGTGGTTCCTGAATAACACTTATTGCTTAAATAATATGATGTTTGTCTTCCCAATATGCAAGGTTGTGTTTGATGCTTGTTGTGTTGTGCGTGTAATGTTGTCTATCACAGCCTTTCTGATTGTTTTTCTTGTATTCCCCACATGTCGAGCACATGGGTTGCTAATTCACTTGTACCTTTCTTTTCTTCGTTCAATTTTTAATCACGTTGTCAATTCTTCCCCAGCTATATATTACTCACTGTTTTTTCCTTGTGTTATGTTAATACCACATTCACAATGTGATTTAATGTAAAATAGTCGGTGTCATTCGATGGAAATTAATTTATGCTCGCTGGCCACAGTTCTACTCAACAAATATTACTTTCACAATAGGTCACTAATGATAACACCAAATATTTATTCCATATTTTATTTTATTTTAAGTCAAATAATACTTTATTATTTATTGTATTCATATTATTATATTTATTAAATAAATTGATAAGAGTAAGTATTTAGAACTATTATATTTATTAAAAATATTTAATAAAAAGTTCAACTTTAAATAAATATTAATATAACATTTATATAAATAATAAATTTGGTGATAATTTAAAAAGATACAACATTGTTCTATTTAAAAAAAAATACCACTATAAAAATTGAATTCATTACAAGACAATAACATGTAACACTATTTTATCACATGACACACCACAAGTGTTATGTTTCACACCACAATATTTGATATGTGGATATCAAAAAAACTTTACAAAAAACATTAAAAAAGAAAAAATAACCAATTGATATGTCACATGTCTTTCGTAAAATACTAAGGAAAATTAGTTAATTGAATCAATTTTTAAAAAATAATGACTTCATTGAAACAAAAAAGTAAAGGAGACCTACTTGTAATTTTTAAGTAACTAAGCATATCTTTAATATTTAATATTAATATGGTAATTATATATTATTTTTACTTTTTTAATCAATAATTAAACTTTAATATTTTATTTAAATAACTATATTTTACTTATATATTATAATTTTATTTTCTAAATATTTTACTTATATTGAATTACTATAAAATAACATTTTAATTATAATAAAATAATAAGTATGGGCATTTTGACTCCCAATGCATGAGGATAAAACAAAATTTTTAGATACGTGTTAAGATAGATAAAATACTTTGAAATAAGACAATGAAACTCTCGTGACCTATCCAACCATAGAAAATATAATCATTTCCTATTCAGATTTTAATTAAAACTATTAATGTTAAAAACATAAAATATTTATTAGTGTAATTAAGACAATTAAAGCTATTTTTAATTAAAATAATTATATATTTTAATCACACGAATTAATTTAATAATATATTTAATATTCAATATTAATACGGTAATTATGTGTTACTTTTATTATTTATTCAATAATTAAACTTTAATATTTTATTTAAATTATTATATTTACTTATATTTTATAATTTTATCTCCTAAACACTAATTTCGATATTGTAGTATTGAATTACTATAAAATAAAATTTTCATTATCATAAATATATATTTTTTCTTTAAAATAAAGTTAAAACATGTTTTATACTTTTAGAATCAATAGTTATATTTAAGATTAAAAAAATAATCTTCACTCTTTTCTTTTTCTATGAAATATAGAATGCTTTAAGTCCTTACAAATATTATGTTGTATTTATTTTTTAGATATTAAATTCTAGGTTATGATATATTAGAAAATAATTTTTACAATAATTTAAAATTATAATATTAAAATTAATATTTAAAATAAATCTTGGCATATAAGTAAAATACATAGCTAAAAGTGGTATATATATAATTACCTATATAGTTATATCAATAATATATACACTTTTCATTTTTTTAATTTTCCTTTTTTAATTGTTACTTTTAAAATTTAAATATTTTATATATATTTAAAACATCAGCGGTGTTGTGCCTGTTTTTATATGGAAGATTTTCTATTTTAGTGTTCATATCTATATTTCAAATTTATCATTTAAATAAAAATAAAACAATTTTATTATTATAATTATTTTATCATTTGTACTGTTTCTGTAAATTTTACTGCTTTTTTAATTTGATTGTTTTTTAAACCTAACTATTTTCTTAATTATAAAACCAATTATAAAATAAAGAGTTAAATATGTTTTTGTTCTTAATGTAAAAATTGAAATTAGTTCCTTTTCGAAACTTTGACCTAATTTAGTTCATCAACCTTAAAAATGTGTGGATTTAGTTCTCTTAACTAAATTTTGTTAAGTTTATTTGACGTTTCAAATGCGTTTCATGATTGAGTTAACATTGAAGCGAAAATGTGTCAAACGGTATAAACAAGACAAATATAACTATGAATTGTGTTTGAAATGTCAAATAAACTTAACAAAATTTTGTTAAAAAGACTAAGTTTACGCATTTCTAAATATGAAGGACTAAATTGGTCAAATGTTTCAAATAGAGACTAATTACAAATTTCACTGAAAGTTAAGTGATCAAAAACATATTTAATCCTAAAATAAATAAAAAATATTTAAAAAAATTATTTATATATAGTTCCATAATTATAATGACAGCAATAGTAAAAGATAATAAATTTAAGCTAAGAATAATTTATTAGATAGACTAAAGTCATATCATATGCATATTTACGTACGTGAACTTAAAACATTTTAAACATAATTACTTTTGAAGACGTTGATCTGTAATTAAGTAATCATATAAAACTCTTTTACACTCATTCAATCAAGTGTTAAACAAAAGCCTTTTCTTTTAAAAACTAAGGAATATGAGGGATGTAATTATTTTCTATTTGTATTGAATTTTTATGAATACAAAACTCTTTTTAATCCAACCTTTTTTACTCAATTAACAAGAAAGTAAATGGGTCTTTCTTCCTGCACCTCCAAAATTTCTTCTACACCTCCAAACTTTCTTTAAATACCTAAAAAACTCTTTGACTATTTAAGGAAACCCGCAGACACCGCATCTCCAAAATTATGTCGACTTTCGGAAGTCAAAATATGACTTCCGAAAGTCAAAATGTATCACCAGAAGTCGACTTTCGGAAGTCAAAATGTATCACCGGAAGTCAACTTCCGGAAGTCAAAAATTATCACCGAAAGTCTCTTCCAGAAGTTAAAAAATATTCCTGGAAGTCAACTTTCGGAAGTCAAAAAATATTGTCCGGAAGTTGACTTCCGTAAGTAAAAAATCTAATTTTATTTTAAATATTTTTAATTCTTTTTAAAATTTATATTTTTTAACTTTTAATGATTTTTTTAGTTTATTATTTTATTTATTTTTTATGTTTTCAAATTTCTTAATATATACTTTTTTAAAAATATTAATATCTATATATAATTTTATTTTTATTTAATATACTGAAAAATAAATATAAAAATAAAAATAAGTAAAATTAAAATAATACTAAACTTTAAATAAAAAAAAACAAAAAAATAATAAATTTATTTTGCTTCA
>Ga0214543_1001845_pt1 | contig 41587 bp, 25 predicted proteins | sample CNSS2metaG_FD_160094 | JGI IMG/M metagenome (GOLD analysis project Ga0214543, IMG submission 160094) | Root nodule microbial communities from cowpea collected in UCLA plant growth center, Los Angeles, California, USA - CNSS2 | ecosystem: Host-associated > Plants > Roots > Nodule | place: USA...
CAAAAGATATATATATATATATATATATATATATATATATATATATATATATATATATATATATATATATATATATATGCATTGAGAGTAATGAAGTTAGATTATTGTTAACGGTGTAATACTTTTCACTCAATTCTTACCATGTGGTTCATCTTTCTCTCTCTCGTTATGTCTCTGCAACTTTCATCTTCAGTTGTAGAAATCCTGCATCAAGGTTCATCCCTCTTAGTGGAGGACCCCAACGATGTTATGCTCTCACCAAATGCCATCTTCTGTGTCGGTTTCTATTCTGTTGGCCAAAACGCATATTCGTTCGCAGTTTGGTACTCCCAAGCCAACGGCGAAACCCAGGATGCAACTGGTATGGATGGTGAACCGTGACCCCGTTAACAAAAAAAAAAATCAAAAACTGAAACTGACCTCCTGCCGGATGACTTCATCACTGTATATGCAAAAACCGGCCGGAGGCCGGACGACTTCATTTAAAAAAAAAAGGGAATCCGGCCTCTGAGAGGACAACTTCATCTTTAATGTCGTCCTCCTCCCTGACGACACGACCCACTTTTACAATAAAAATTTCAACTGATCCCTTTTTACAAATACGCTGTCAAAGTGATCCAGAATTACAAATTTCCCCCAATACTTACATAAGCATGGTACACCCCGAACATTTCAAACAATCAGGAGACCTTTGCGAGTGAGGAGTTAAAGACTAAAGTAACTTAAAAACTAACGCATCAGGGAAGTAGGAGTGCCTACTTCTAGATTTACATTCTTTCCCTTTTTAGCTTAGGGCTGACTGCTTTGGCTAAGCAATTTATACCTGTTTGTTTGCGTACTTCCATTTTTTCTATATATATCTAGATTGTTTTTCTCGTTTTGTAATAGAGTAATATACCTTTATGAACAACTTATTGTTTCTCGTTTATCTCCCCCTTTCTTCTTTTTGCATTTGTTGTTCCTTTGTTCATCTTCTTTACATAACCTGACGCACAGTTGCATTTTTTCTAAACACACTTGAAAGAGGTTCCCCCTCTCAATCACCATGAATAATAGTAGTCATCATGTTAATTAGAAAAAGGATATTTGATACAAGTAAAGGTTAATATTTTTAGCTTTGATCTCACCATCAGTATTACTTTTTAAAAATATCTTACATCTAACAATATTAAAATTGAAAAATATGAAATAATGTCTGAATTCGAGAGACATCTAAATTATGCCGAGCTAACCATATATAATCATAAATAGAAAAAAAGGTATGGGACGAATTTTCCTATTTGTTTTTTCTTAAAGAAAGAGTTGGATACTTATTTTTTATTTTATTTATTTTTTGCCTTGATGATATAGGATCGTGGCGGATCCAAAAAGGGAGAACACAATTTTGTTTATTGTGACGTCTATTCACAATGAGTGATATATTTTTATATAAGAAAGAGGTTAAAAGAAAAGCGAATCGTTTTTGATGATTTGTCGAACATTGATTTCAAATCATAGTATTTTAATAATTTCAGTGGCCTTCGTATTTTGTTTTATAGATTTTGAAGTGGTAACACATTGTCTCTTGTGACAATGACTAGATGCATCTTACTCTTATAACCCCACCACGTGGTTCTGTCTTATTTGGGATACCATTCACCATCCAATCTAATTTCATTTGACTACTTTGTAGGTTTAAAAGTAGTGATTATGACAATGGAATTAATGTAGTATAGTGTTTTCTTTTCTCTTCCTCACTTTTATAGAGGTTTAATAACATAAACAATGCACTAATTCCCATATTCACCCTTTTTTCTTTCTTTCTTTCATCGTCGATTAATCACACCCATCAAAGGAAGCCATGCATATATATATTTGAATATTTTTAAGTGGTCATATATTTTTTTGAAAAATAAATTATTGTCACAATTGTTTCTAAGAAAATCAATATGACTAAAACTTGTAATAAATGTATATATATACACACACACATGACACATTTTAAGATAAAGATTTAAATCCAATTTTAGTTTTTTTTTTAATTCATATATTTTGTATTTCTTTTTTGCTATATAGAAAGATTTGGTTAGAAAATATATAATTTTAATTTAATTATCAATTTTTATATATTTTTCTTTCTTTTATTATGGTTCAAGGCCAAACATATTTATTTTAAAGTATCATAAAAGAGATTTAATTAATTAAAACAAAAATAAACAAAAAAAATATATAAACAAAATTAAAGATTGAAACAAAATAACATTTTTAAAAAAAAAATGGGTTGGTATTTTGAGTGAGAAAAATCAAACTTGTGGATTGAGAAAAATAAATAATTGAAATTGTATTTTTCCCTAATATTAATTATAATATTATATTTTCCTTTTTCATTAATTTATTGTATTTTTTTCCTTATTCTTTGAAGGACAAATTAATTAATAATTTAGCCTTTACAATATATGTGTGGTGTTAATGCCTTCCACCATTCCTTACTTTTTGTTCAGAGACAACACATCTTTAATCCTATCCAAGACACTTCTAAATTAGTGTCAAGTAGCCTTATTGTACACAAGAGAGCCTATAAAAGAGTAAAAGTTGGCAATGGAAGCTTGTGTTGGAAGCTTGTGTTGGAAGCTAGTTTGATCAATCATGTTTGTGAAAATGGACTTTATATCAGAACTGTTACTATTAAAATAAGACGATAAAAGAAAAGTTCAAGAGATTTACATAACTTACTCACCTTATTATTTTATGAACTTATTTATGACCGTATATTTATCTTGAGATGTGCACAACTTAATTTTTTAAAATATCATATTTTGAAGTAAATTATGATAGTGTCTTTTTTTTATAGTTATCTTATCATCCAGAATTAGCCTCACCTACTCATTTAAATATTATTATGTATTCCAAAATGAAATCATATTTAAACGTGGTAATACAATTTCGAAGTTGTGGATGTAATTTCTTGAGTTGTCTGTAATAGTTTAATATTATTTGTTTTGAAATGTATGATAATTATACGATGATAAAAGAAGGAAAGATAAGATTTGATTTTATTAAGGCAAAGACACCATGCATGCATATGATTTCAACGTTGAATTTTCTCCTAAATATTAATAAATCTTCATATTTTCTAAGTTATGCGTAACATAACTTAACCAAAGCTACATAATGTATTTTTATTTATGTTATTTTTGCTTAGTCTAATACCTAATGAAACTAACAAGAAATTTAATTCACTCCGATAGCTATGATAAGGAAAAAAGGTTTTGATTGAATCAAAGTTAAAGTAGCATTAAATTTGCACTACATTGTGACATTGACATGAATGTAGCTCTGAAAAGCTACATAATTAAAGTGCTTTAATAAATGAAGTTCTAGAGGTAAAACTCCAAGTTTAATTAATATTTTTAGTTACTATACATTACTCATATGTTTATGGAATATTAGTAATCAGAACTCCAAGTGAAATAGACTGTAACTTCGGTTTCACCTATTCTATAGGAAAACAGTTTGAAGTATTGGTAACAAAGTAAAAAGGGTGATATTATAATTTAAATTTAATTTAGAAAATTGCTTTCTTTACTCTCAAAGACATAGACACTTTGTGGAATTTAATTAAATCTTTACATATAAATAACTACGAGTATGTTTAGAGAAATTTCATTCTAAGAAAAAATGCCGAAAAAAAACATCTTCTTAACTTAGCATTAGCTTATATACAAGTCAAATAAAATTAAAAAAAATGTAAAAATGATATATAATATTTTAACAATTCAGTCTACATGTTTTTTTCATATGTAAAAATGGAAAAATTATATAAATAATTTTTCACAAATTAGTTTATATTTGTTTGGGATTGTGTAAGGAGTTTGTTTTATATTTTCTAAACATGGATTTGGTTTGGTTTTATTTTTTATATTTATATAGTTAATGTGATAATAGAAAACTTTGACATGTGAGTGCAATTAAGATGTCAAAATTAGTTTGATAAAAAGATAATAATTTGAATTTACATATTTTTTGTTGTTAGGTTAAATAATTTGATGGGTGTGAGAATAGAGAATTGAAGAAGTAGGAGAGTAGGATAGTGAGAGTTTGGAAAAAGCATTGGAATTTCAGATAAAGATGGGGCCCATAAGTTCACCTTAGGAGGGAATATATTCATATGGAGAATATATTCATTTGTAGCCCATAAGGATGCTTCAAACTCAAGCAAACACTACTTCTTCTACTACTACTACTACTTCTTCTTCTATCTTTTCAAACACAACAAGCCGAAAGTGATGCCCCCTTCCTTTGCTTCGTTAAATCACAAAAGCATAAAAACCAACAACAAAAATATATGTCTGAGTCTCTTGTTCGAATTGAGTTCACACAGTTAAGAAAACAACCATATGTAATTCAAATTTAACACAACTCCTGTAACCAATGTTCTCCACTTTCTGGTTTGTTTATAAAAAATCCCAACACAATATTAGTTGCTAAATTTCCTTTTACATATCTCTCATTCAATAGATGATAAATTAATTTCTTTGGTTTTTTAATAAAATGGAGAACTCTTTCACCATTAATTCATTAATTTTGGATAAAATATAATTCATAGACTTAAAAGATCTTAACCTTTTCAACCGGACCATCACATAATGGTTCGTTTAACAGTTAAATAAGTTTTATTAAACATATTAGGATTAAATATATTTTTTGTCTCTTAACTTTCAATGAAAATTGAAATTAGTTTCTATTTGAAATTTTAATCCAATTTAGTCTCTCAACTTTAGAAATGTGTGAATTTAGTCCTTTGAACCCAATTTTGTTAAGTTTATTTGACGTTTCGAACATGTTTTATAATATCATTTGAATTGTTTACACTATTTGACACAATTCCTCCTCAATGTTAGCTTAATATTACCTAAAACGTCAAATAAACTCAACAAAATTTGGTTAAAAGGACTAAATTTACACATTTATAAAGTTGAGGGACTAAATTTGGTCTAAGTTTTGAAGAGGAACTAATTCCAATTTTCATTAAAAGTTAAGAGATCAAAAACATATTTAACCCTAAAAATAAAATTCATTTCTTTTTGAAAAATGTAAGTATAGAGTTGAGAATTATACTTTAAGGAATACATAGGTGAAATAAAAATATTTTTTAAATTTTGAGTTAAAAATGGTTTTGAATTTTTTATATGAATTAATTTTTAATTTATCAAATGCAAATATTATTTAAGTTTTATACCAATTTTCCTTGATATACAACTCGAAGAAAAATATAACATTATTTATAATTATGGTAGGTATAGATATTAGGAAAAGAAAATAAATATCAATTTTAGTTATTTCTACATTTAAAAGAGAATATATAATTGTCAACTACTGACATCATTCATGTGATAAAAAGAAGCATGTTTATTTACCTATTATACTAGGAACAGCTTAAATAACAATAAACATATTTAAAAGTGAATTTAATTAGAGTCTAATCAACACGCACTTGGTGTTGGTTACAAAATATTGTTTTGAAAATGGCAACTTAAGTGAGTAGAAATAATTATAAGCGTACGATTCAGTTTCTCCCAGTTTCTATTAGGAAAATTCACAAAGCCCTTATGTATATATAATACACTTAGACTAAGAATGAAATTTATAAAAATATCTTTGTTACTAATAATATTTGGACTAACACATGTATATATTGTATTATATTTTATCTTAATTATCTTAACAAATTTCTATTATTTATAGTTGTTTTATTTTTTTATTTTTTTTTTTTTTTTTTTTTTTTTTTTTGCTTTCGTAGAAAAAACCCGACGCATTCCTTCTATTTCTTAAACATTCTATGTATATTACCTTCTATTTTATATAAAATTAAATCAAATGCCTATACAACAGTATAGAGTGGCAATTTTAATATTTCAATGTTAAATAATTTTAAGATAATATTAAAATAAACAAAAAAAATGGAAAAAAGACCTGATAAAGCAGTATGATAAGGGTTATTTCAAAATTATCACAATAAAAAATAATCAAAGTATAATCATATAAATGATTGAAAATAAATCAACAAAATATTATTTATCAATGCAAACAATTAAAATATCTTATTTTATCATTCCTTCTTTTCAGTTGCTTCACTGCTATTCTAGAACTTGCCATCTAATAATTTCAAATTCTTACGGTATAGATGATTTTTTTTTAGTGTATTTATAAAATAAAAGGGATTTTGTGTAATGATACCGAGACAAAATAGAATAAGCATTGTTTATAATGAGACTAAGTTATCGTAAGAATATTTTTTTCATTTTCTAAAAAATATTTTGGATTTAAAGGTAGTAAACTCATAAAATAAGGGATTTTTTTTTGTGTAAGTTGAAAAATAGAGGGAATTTTGATTAAAAAGGAAAAATAGAAAAGTTGAACAATTACCCTAACAACTATTGTGTAAATGCAAGTGGAAAATGCGATTTCAGAAATTGAAATCCTACCTTAATAGCAGTAGTAAATTTTGACTTAACTAAAATGTTATTTGTAGTATTATAGAGATGAATGGACAGTTACCAAATGAGAAATGAATTAAATTTGGAATAATATAAAGTATGAGGGAGAAGAATAGAAGGCATTGTAGAGTCTTAATCATCTAGATTTCAGTTGTCTCATATCAGATTTACTATCCACTTGGGAACAATGGATTGGTATTTGGGTTGAGGCATTGTTAATTGAGGCTTAGTCAAAGTTTACTAATGGTGGGGCCAACTATGCAAGATATGACAATTTTCAATATAGTGGGAATTCACAAATTATAAACTATTAAATGAAACTTATGTTATGTATCGTGGAGAATGTATGTAATTTACACATTTTGGGCAGGAATCTTCCTTTGATTAGTCAAATAAGAAAGCATTTATTCTCCTTTCATTTGGATGAATAGAATGTATCACTAATTTTTTTATTAGAAATATAAAGCATTAAAAAACTCAATCAATCAATGTGTAATAGGTTATTGTTTTGATTACCAATACATTATTTTAATATATAATGGAATCAATAGGGAGTTTCATTCCAAATTGTTTATATACTCATGTTTAGCACAAAACATAACATACAATTAAACACTTCAATTTATGCTCCTTCAAATTATATATATTTTATATAATATTTTATTTTTATAAGAAAATGAAACATTGTTAGACACAGTAGCATTTTTTAAAATAATTATAAATTAAGTTGGAAGTCTCACGTCGACTAGAGATAAGGTAATTTCATAGTATATAAATGAGGTGTACACCTCATCTTACAAGCTGATTTTGTAGGGTTAAGTTAGGCTTAAAGTCCACTTCTAATATGGTATCAGAACCATTGTTTAAAAAAAAGTTTATCCTAACGAGATTTCATAGTATTAAGTGAAGTGCAAACCTTACCTTAAAAGTCGGTTGCAGGTTTTGTGGGAAAGCATATTCTTCTAATTAAAGTTAAAATTTTAGAAAAATTTCTACTCTACCACAATAATTTTAGATTGTTTTAGACTGCCGCGCTTGTGAACCTTCGTTTCCAAGTTTCTCTCATTTCTGCAACTTTGAATTATGTTGAGATTTGGCTCTAGTAGGTAAATACCATTTTTGAACAAATGTCTTTATGATTTATATATGTAGTTGTTTTCTTGTTGTTGATTAGATACATGGCATTTGGTAAGTCTTTTATTTGTTTGCGTTAGTTGTAAACCACTATTGAATATTTTGTTGTAATTTTGTAAGTAATATAAATGTCAAATGGAATTGATGGAAGATTGTGAGAGACTTTTTATTTGAATGATGAAATATATTGTGAAGCACATCATAAATTTTAATTATAATTAAAAAATCAAGTACAATTGAAAAATCTACTTTGACAACAATTTACACACTAGTGCAGTACCCTTTTTTGGCCCCGGTTATTTTTGAGATTTTGTCTCGGTTTAAGAACCGAGGCATATTAAAGCGAGGCTAAAAGGCACCCCTTTTTGGCCTTGGTCATTACCCGAAGCCATAGATCTCTTTTCTGCCTCGGTTGCAGAGAGACGAAGCCATAGATTCAATATTTTTAAAAAATAAAAAAAAAAATTCGTAGCCTCCACGAAGCTTCCTCGCGCACCAACCATGGCAGTTCACGTTCCACCATTGCCAACAGCCACTGCTTCTCCATCTTCTCTGCAACGCGCAGCCACCGCAGCACCATACCCCATCGAACCACCATAAGCAAGTTGCCCGCAGTTCGAATTTACAACAGCTGAACCATCACCACCGCGCTTGCAGCAACAAGAACGTTCAAAACACCTTTAACGCTCCCATGGAAGCAGCGAGAACGAACCATCACACCGGAACAGTTGCAACAGCGGAAACGCGAACGCAGCACCAACATCACCGTGACACAGATCTGCACTGCATCCAACCTTTCAGCCACGCAGTCGCGCATCATCTTGACGCTGCCATCACCATCGAGAGTTCATCTTCATGCTGCCACCACAACCATTGAAGACGCAGCATTACCACCACCATTCCCACTGCAACGCCGGCGCGAGCTCCACCGTTGCACATCGAACTAGATTCACGACCACCATGGCAGCAGTGGAGATGTATCCTCCATTGCAGCACATACATAAGTACAATGGAGATGCTAACTGAAACTATTTCTACCAAAAGTCAAAAACCTAAATCGCAGTCGTGAATGTGCAAGAGAAAGTAGAGAGAGGAAGAATGTGTTACCTTATGGATCTGCGTGAAGCGAAGAGTTGCAGAGCCACGAAGGAGGGGGAATTTCGTTGAGAAGGAGTTTGGAGTGTAGGTGGTGCTCCCAGAGATGGCACTGTTGACACGACTGCTCCACAGCAGTTCCGTTCTTCATCTCGTCGGTAGTGACGAAGATCCATCACACATGGGGTTCGCGCAGAGAGAATTGGGGAAGAAGATGAATAGTGACCGGGGTTCGCGATTTGGGGATTTTACCAGGCTCAATGGCCTCGGTCGAAGGGGACCCGAAGCCAAAGGGGGCGACGCTAATGAAATTTATAAATTAGGATTTCTGGACAGGGTTATAGGCTTCGGTTCTATTTCAACCGAGGCCTAAAACTACCCAATATTGCCTTGGTCGAAAAGCAACCGAGGCCAAATGTGTTCTCATTGGCGCCAATTTTAAAATTTTCATTTCTGGGCTGCCTAATAGGCTTCGGTTCTTAAGGAATTGAAGTCTAAAGCTGCTTATGCCACCGGTTGTTTGTAGAACCGAAACAATATAGGTTGCTGAAATTGTAAAATTGCCACCGCCTCCTTCACGAAATTGATCAATATTAATTTAAAATGAATTAATACTTGTGTGTTTTTTTTAAATTATTAAATATTATTTCATATTAAAAAATAAAATTTTAAATATTACTTAATAATTTAAATTTGATTTTTTTATTGAGTGTATATATATATATATATATATATATATATATATATTACTTTAAGCCGTTTAAAAAAAATATGTACAATGTTCCTTTGTCATAAGGTTACGTGTAAATTTGATATTTTAGATTTGATTAATATTTTTTGTAGAATTTGTTCTTAAAATTTTAGATATTAAAATAAAAAATTTTAAAATGAAAATTCATCATAACAAAATTAATTACTTTATCTAAATAGGAAAATTAAAATCTAAAATATTTAATCTATTTAAAATTTAAAAATAATTAAAATATAAAAAAATAAAATATGAATTTGTTAAAATGATTGAAATCCCTCCTTTCCAAATAGAAGGGAGTGGTATGAGGACTTTAAAGATTTAGAAGCTAAGGTCCCCACTCGACCCTTCAAAAGCTCCACTTAGTAATATCCTTATGCATTGATGTTTACGTCCTCAGATATAACCAACCACACACCCTAAAGTTTTGTTCCATATTACGTTGTTTGTTTCTGCTTTCTCATCGTGCTAACCACACACCCAAATTTGCCTCTTAATTTTGACTTCATTCTCTTTATTTTGAAAATCAATTATCAACACATATCTTCACTCAGATCTATACATCTTTCTTCAACTTGAAACCCATTTGGTGTAAAAAGAGTTTATTCTCTACAAGGCATCGATCAAAAAAAAAAAGAAAAAAGAAACCACTTGTTCATGTTTATGAAGAACACAAAATGAAAACGGTTACTTTCACAAAATTTGATTCGTGTCGACGTATTGTAAACGTATTTTAGCTTAGCTTTTACTTTTATTATTTTAGTTGACATGGAATTTCCAATACTTACATATATATATATATATATATATATATTTTTTTTTTTTTGAAACGTAAAATTAGATTTTAATGTGAATGAATGATAATGTTCAATAATAAATAATATGATAAACTCAACAAATAATAATTCTTATTAAAAAGAAATCTATATCATTCTAATATTAATATTATTTTAATAAGTAAATTTCAAATCTAATTAAAATCTTATATATAAAATTAGAAGATTCTACTGCTTATGTATTAATTTTTTTTATATACAGAGATTAAATCTCTAGTTTAAATTATCGGTTATATTTTTGAAAAATGATTACATCTTCAAATAATAAAAAAACCATCTGTTGTCCAAATTTAAATCATGAAGTAATTATCAAATTGAAGTTTTGAAAAATTATCGCTTTAATATTTGTGGAAGTGCATAGCTAAAAGCTATATTCTACATTCAAAAGGCCATGCACGCTTGTAGAAAAGAACATGGATACAAATGTATACTCATCATCACTTCGAAGTCTTCTTTTAGAATCTGTTTTTATTTTTCTCAGTAAATTTTTGTTTTTTGTGTCAATTTGGATAAGGATGGAACAGTTAAGAAACTGTAGACCCGTTCATAGAGAAAATAGAATTTCAATGCACTATAGAAATTTGATTATTTACATCTTATGTATGGTTAAAACGTATTAGAAAAATTTACAGAAAATTTTCTATCTGGTAGAACGCAACAGTAAGCGATATTATCGTTCTCAGGTTTTACTTGTAATAATGAGTTTGCAGTTTAATGCGGAAAGAAAAGCTAAATGAAAGAAAAAGAAAGTAAAAGCTGTCACCTTTTGCTACTGAAAATTCGAAGAACATAATTCCATATTTATAAGTGAAAAATCAAATTACATTTTATAAGTTTATTAAATATTTCAATGTTAATAAATTGCATGACATTACATTTTTTTGAATTTAACGGTTTCATATTATTATGATTATTCATACTATTTTTTTATTATAATTGAAGAATAATACTAAATACTAAATCATTTACATTTTAATATATTTTAGAAACTATAAACACATAATTTTAAATCTGAATAAAGTGAGATAATAAATAGTTTAATAAATACAATTCAATTGAAATATGTTAAACAGCAAAATATTTAATACTAACTATGCGATGTAATTTGATTATATATATATATATATATATATATATATATATATATATATATATATAAATATAAAAAGAGATATCCTCTTTTATGCGCATATTTCATTATTTCAATTTTATTTTTAATTATTTTATAAATAATTTATTTTTAACCATTATTCTAAAATTTTTTTTTGTCTTATACTGTTATTTTGAAAACTTTTTATGTGTACATATTTTATTTTTTTAATTTTACATTTAACAGTTATTTTAAAAATTAATTATATATTTTTTTTATTAATCTTAACTTAACTTTTTATGAAAATTAAAAAGTACCAACACACAGCGTCTATGTGTTTGTTAGTATATATATCGAGTATGTTTTAACGAACTTATTCATTACGTGGGAAAGAATAATAAAAAAATGAAATGATTTTTTTTATAAATTATAATTAATTTATTTATAAATTAATTTGCAAACGTTATTATATGTAACTTATTCAAATTCTAATTTTTAACCTTTTACAAACTAAGATAGTTTGTCAAAAGAAGTTTATAATTTTCCTCTCCCCCACCCCGTCTTTCTCTCATTTTTTTTTTTTTAATTTCTATGATGCACACAAACAATGTGCGAAATCAATTTATTTATAATAAATTTAAAATTTCTTGAGTTAGGTAAGAATAATTCAAACTATATGTTAGGCTGATTAACATGAATTTTAAATTTTGAATCACGTACGGTGTATAAAAGCGAAAAGTTAAAATAGTTTTTACTGTCTTTGCATTTTCATTCTTTTTCTTTCTTTACTTTAATACCGAATTCCATTAGCTAGCATAGAAGAGTACCTGTCAAACAAAACAAAATAGTTTACGAATCCTTTCCAAATATTAACGACAGAATGAGTAATCGTGGCTTCAATTCTGAGCATCTTCATCCACGATCCGATCTTAAGCTTTTGGAATCAATTTTTAATTTCACAACAAAAAGAAACGAATGTCTTCAATGGAAGTGGGTAATAAAGTTTAGATTGTTATTAATAAACAAATATATTATAGATTATTATTGAGTTATTATTCATTACTATGTAGGATATGTCTCACCAAATTTTTCCAGAAAACTTTTCCAAAGAAAAAAGAAATAAACATTTCATTTAGCAGTTTCAACAAAATCAATATTTGGTGTGCAATAATACAATTCCATGACCTTTCACACTACAACACCCTAATTATGCTGCATGTACATTACAAGCTACATAGTTTTATACTTTTTTAGAATTAATAGTTTTTTTTTTTTCAGTATTGGAAGGATTTATTCAATGGGAACTTTCACTTTTATTTTTTTTTAACTAAATTCAGCCTCCATTTTATTTAAAAGGAGTTAATATGATCTCTTGAGTTAAATTGATAATTACACCATTTAGAAGATAATTATGTGTCGGTAATTCTAGATTTCTCCAACCTTTCATTCTTTCTGTTTATACTCACCGTATCTTTACATCTGTATCAAAAGATAATAGAAACATGTGTGATGAGTAGAGAAAGGGTTAGAGAAGTTTAAAATTACTCTCTCACATGATCACTTTTTAAAAGGTATCAACACTAATTAAATAAATCATATTAATTCCTTTTAAATTAGATGAGACTAAATTAAAGACAAAAAAAATAAAAAATTGAAAGGCCATATTAAATAAACTCCTCCAATATTGAAATAAAAAAAATCTATTAAGCTTATTTTTTGAACTCTTTGGAAGATTAATGAGAAAAAAAAGATTTTTGGATAAAGAGTTGTTTATGAGGTAACTGATCCCGGTGAACCTTATTCCAATGTGCTTACTGCGAAGATGAAACCTAAAATACAGAAAATTCTGTGAAATATATGATTGAGAACTTTTCCTTGGTAATGACATAAAGCCAATGCTTTCTATTATTACCAATGTAGCTGATAGGCCATAGATGGGTTCGTACTAATTATTGTGCTAAAAAGGGTGTCGTACCACGAAATGCCCCATGCATACATAAACAGCCAAATGTGAGATTATGTGCATAATAATGCATGGAGCAAGCAACATAGTTGAGTTCATATATAACATTGTCCATCATTATCATTGCATGATGAAGGTCTCCCTCATGATGCCTCCAAAAGCTCTCTCTCTCTCTCTCTCTATCCATGCATACACAATTTAATAAAGGGTATCTCTCTTTGGAATGTAATAAACTATGTGTGCTCAAAATATAGTAATGAAGGTTGGAGAATGTTAAAGAGAGAGGGAGTGAGGTGTCTTTTGACAAAGGAAGGTGTGCATGTTGGAATAATAGGGTAGCTTTATCATATTTTATAAAGAAATTTCACATATTGAATACATATTCTTTTAAGTAATGCTACCTCCTTCCATTGTGCTTTATACCTGAGGAGGTAACCAAAGCCGTTCACACCCTTCTCTCTTCTTCAAAACGCACCCTATTCTCCCCTATTTTGCATCGCATTTGTTCTTGAATCTCTTCAGTATTCCTTCTCAGAGCCTCTCATCACACACAGAGAGAAAGAGAGAGAGAGAGAGAGAAAGTGAGAGATGGAGAGAATGTTCCCTCCCAAGAAGCCCTCAACTATGAATTCTCATGACAGACCCATGTGTGTTCAAGGAGACTCGGGTCTTGTCCTCACCACTGACCCAAAACCTCGCCTCCGTTGGACTGTTGAACTCCATGAACGTTTTGTTGATGCTGTTACTCAGCTTGGAGGCCCTGATAGTACTCTTCTCTCACACTTTCCCTCTCAAACTTCTTTCTTTTCCTTATTTCTTTCAGAAACTTTGGTTTCTTATAATATAATATGTTTTGATGATAATATGATAATTTGAGTAATCATGTTTTTTGTGTGTTTTTGATTTGCAGAGGCTACTCCTAAAACCATCATGAGGGTTATGGGTGTGAAGGGTCTCACCCTTTACCACCTCAAGAGCCATCTTCAGGTTTGATCAATACAAAACCATATTTCGTGCTTTTGATTTTGCTTTATGTTTTGGAACACTTTTATGAGACTGCCATGTCTCGTGCTGGCTCGATGTTTCTCTTTCTTTTTTCGTTTTTTCTTTATCTTTATTTTATTTCTCGTTTGTTGTCTGCATTTAGAAATTTAGGCTTGGCAAGCAGCCCCACAAGGAATTCAATGATCACTCGATTAAGGATGGTATGAGAGGTGACTCTTCTTTCTAGGGTTCCTCAATGTTTTTTGGGTCTGAACTTTTCTTATCTTTACACTTCATGATAGTGTTCTTTTTATATTGACTAGATCTTTTTGCACTGACATGCAGCTTCGGCTTTAGAACTGCAACGAAATACTGCTTCCTCTTCTGCCATGATTGGCCGCAACATGAATGAGTATGCATAACTTCTTTCATCTAAATCTGTTGACTCAACTTGCATGAAAAAAGATTTTGATCAACAAATAATTTTCCAACTTCTATCGCCTGAGTTTTTCTCTTGATTCTTTTCTGGGTCGTGGGGGGATTCGGGTTTTCTTGTGGAATGTATGTGTGAACACTGTATGAAACAGTAACTCACACATGGTTGATGCGATTAGGATGCAAATAGAGGTGCAGAGAAGATTGCACGAACAACTTGAGGTAACTACAACTCTATTATATATATACAGTCTTGCAGAATGCTTAAATCAGTGCATATTTGGTTCAACTTATCTTTTGAAAGTAAATCACCATTCCCTCTAAACATGCACTGATTAGGTGTATCTATCTGGCAGGTTCAGAAACACCTTCAGCTGAGGATTGAGGCTCAAGGGAAATACATGCAGAGCATATTGGAAAAAGCTTATCAAACACTTGCTGGTGAAAACATGGCTTCTGCGGCCACTAACTTAAAGGGTGGTATCGTACCTCCCCAAAGCATTCCAGACATGGGGGTGTTGAAGGACTTTGGTTCCCCTCTCGGGTTTTCTTCTTTTCAAGATCTTGAGAATATTTATGGTGGTGAACAAATTGAGCTTCAGCACAACATGGAGAAGTCAGCCCTTGATCATGGATTTATGTCAATGAACGAGAGTTTGTGTCTGGGGAAGAAGAGGACCAACCCTTACAGTGGGAGTGGGAAGAGCCCTTTGATTTGGAGTGATGATCTCAGGCTCCAAGATCTGGGAGGGCCAGCCTCATCGTGCCTTGGCCCTCAAGATGACCCTTTCAAAGGGGAGCATATTCAGATTACACCACCAGGATCATTGGATAGAGGCAGCACCGACATTGATCCCATGTCAGACATCTATGACTCAAAGCCTGTGCTTCAGGGTGAAACTGTTGTCGGGGACAAAAAGTTTGATGCATCTATGAAGCTTGAAAGGCCATCACCGAGAAGAGCTCCTCTTCAGGCTGAAAGGATGAGTCCTATGATCAGCACTGGCACAATGGCACAAGGTAGAGGCTCACCATTTGGGTGAGTAATTAAGAATCATATAGTTTTACTTTAGATATCATTTGGTTATGTTATGTGTAATTCATGACTTGATGTGAAACTCTCTTAAATATTACCATAGGGTTTTTGAATTTGGTCTTGGAAATCAGCAGTTCTTACGAGGGTTATTTCCTCCCTCAAGCACTGTTGTGTGGTATAATGCCTTTTGCATGGCAAATCAAACCAAAGTCTTATTCTGACAAATATAATTAAAGCACGCATGAATGTGCTTGAATGTGAGCATTCTCACTTGTAGCTTTTACATTGTTGCTTAGTCACTGGTTTAGTGTTGAGTTTTGTTAACAATTTTATCAATTCTTCATCATCATCTTCTTCTATTTCTTCTTCTGATGATGATGGTGATCACTTGTTAGATCTGCATGTGTTGTTGGGATGGATGAGATTGGAAGCAAGCAATAAACTTTTCTTCTTTTTATCACATTCATGGTTTCTCTTTGTATCTTATTCCTTCTGGACCCACTTTTATTTATTTATAGTCTGACATCATATGTGAAACATTCTATGCGTCACTATTAAGCAATTTTTTTTCCTAGAATACCTTTTCTTTGTCTTGAGAGGTGACACGTGGTACGTTGATATTCACGGAGAAAAGTTTCATCAAAGTTACTTCCGGTTCGTGTAATTATCAACTGTGCCAAACAAATCATATCACGGAAGCGGTTCACTAATAAAATAAAGAAAATCTAAATAAAAAAAATTAGAAATAGGAATGCCAGCAACATTATTCATATAATTAAACTAATAATTTTCTTATCAGATAAAGATAAAATCTTTGTATATTTACATTGAGATTCATGTCTATTTGGAATTATCTGGGGTTTTTAGGTGACTTTTTTGTGTGAGTATGTTTATAAATCATGAGTTAACCTTTTTAACGGTTACTAAATAAGTTTAAGTTAGTTGATAGGAGTTAGTTAGTTAGGTAATGATTGAAGGAAATCTCTCGGGAAAAATGCGAAAGAAGCGAAGCATGTTTTGTTGTAATTTATTTATAATGAAAGAAAGAGAAATGTTGGTCTCCCGGCGTATATAACAGGGAATTTAGAAAGATGGAGCAGTGAAGGAGAAAGGTAAAAGAGAGAATAATGAACTTTAAAATGCTAAGTCATTTTCAAGTGTATGGAGGTACAGTGGTGCCAGATGATCCTTTCTCTTGAAGTTCCTAAGGCGATGAGTTGAAGCCGACAGAGAGTATCTGTCTTTCGTTATCTTTCCTCTTCTTTACTGCTCTATATTCCCTCAGAATAACATGATCAAGACAACAAGGCTACATCTTATCTTACAAGATTTCACTTGGACACTTCCACCTTTTTTTTTTGTCTAAGAATTTTTACCTTTATTATTAGTTATACACAAGCAAATTGATATCACATACAACCATACATTACAAAGTTTCTTAGTAAATCTATCTCTTATCTCTATCCGATACATCTTATTATTAAGGTATATACGTTTCGAACGTGAGATTAGACATTAATAGCCGACAACAGGTGATATGATAGTGTTGATATGATCAATCCAACAAACAACAAATCTTACTATCACTACAAGAAAATCCTTGATTAATGACCAATTTTAGTGACAAAAAATAATTAGTCACTATAATGACCAATTTATAAACTAAAATTTATTGGTAACTAAATAGTTTTAAAAATTATAATTGGTCTCTAGATTGGTAACTAAAATAGTTTCTATATTGAATTGGTCACTAATATTAACTATCTAGTTTTTGGCTACCAAAAGAACTCATCTCTAAATTAGTCTCTAATTAAAAAATTGGTTTCTAAATTGGTCTATGAACGTATTTTTTGGTCAAAAATTGGTCACTATTTGATAGTTTTCTTGTAGTGTATGATAGACTTCGCGAGTGACTCTGATATAATCTTAAGAAACGAACTTTAAGACTAACTCAATCTTACAAAACCGGATCATAAGATCATATTTATACTCATTTATATACGACAAATATATTTTATCTCTAGTCGACGTAGGATCTCTAAAAAGTCCTAAACAAGCTCATAAAATATTAAGAGAACATTTTCAACCCAAAATCTTTTTCTAATTATATATTTAATTATATACGGTTCATCTTTCTCATTTCCTAGCTTTCTAATTACTTATCTTAAATTTGTACCAAGTTTTAAATTAAGGATATAGGAACCTTGACAACCCTAGTTGAGGGCATATAGGATGTTGATGCAGTTGCAATGGAGGCACACAGAAAAGGTTGAAAACCTAAAAAACAAGTAGAGTGGATGAGTGGTATTTGAAAGTGTGTGTAAGTATAGGGTGTAGTGTGTATTTTGGAGGTTAATATTACTAAGTCAGTAATTCTTATGTAACCAAAAGAGGAAAGAGAAAAAAGAGGGACAATCCTTTTGGTGGTGTTGGTGCTTTAGACGATGTGTAGTAATCTTTTGGTACATTTTATATATAGATATATGAAGAGGCTATATGTAGCCATACCTTCCAGAGTGTTAAATGTTGCTTTAAAAGAAAAATATATAATCCATAAATACACATGCAGAAACCTTCTCCCTGTGAGTATGTGAGTGAGAATAGATCCATGACCATGAAGCTTCCCTTTCCCAAGGATTAAAAAAAGGGTGGCGCCACAACCTTTATTGGTTGCAGAGAAATTTTATGCACCTGCAAGTTGGCAAGAAAGCTCCCTTACTCCACTAGTGTAGTTAGTACTCAGAGAGAGAGAGAGAGAGAAGGAAAGAAGAAAAGCTAATAAAGCCTAAAGGGTAGGAAGAATACAACGCACTTCCATGCGTGCACATATCGAGGAAGCTTCTATCTTTATGTGAGTCTTAACATTTAAAGCTGAAAGATGATGCATCACCAATTGTAACCCCACCTTCATTTTTTTTTTAACATTTTTTTTGTCACTACAATATTTTTTTGAAGCAATTATTGTTTTAAAATCAGTTAAGAATTAAAGTATGACTTCAAAACCTCACATTGAATAAAATTAAAAAATTGAGTAACATATTAAAAAAAAGTTAGATATTATTATTTTTTTCAATCTATATGTTTTGTTCCTAAACTCAATTCATACACATTGTTGTCTCAACACTTTTGTAAAATATAACTCCTAACAAACAACGGGTAAATGATATATAATATTCTACTTTGAAATATATTTTTTATCCTCAAACTACTTTTAGATATTGTGTTTTATTCTTAAACTAAACTTATACATATTTTAACCCAACATTTATAAAAATGGTGTAAAACTTCCTACCCCAACAAATCATCGGTAAACATTCTATTGAAGAGTTCTATTTATCATATGAAATACTCAATGTACCGTTTATTAGTAAGGATTACATTGCTTTTATAAGTACGAGAACAAAATATCTATAAATTTTGTTTACAAATCAAATAATAGTTTAAGGATAAAAAATACATTTAACTCTAAAAAAAAAAAAACTCATCAGCCCTAAGTTTTAAAATTTTGATGTTGAAAATGATATCAAAACTTCTTATACAAACATGCATAGTTAGTGATCTATCATTAGTTTTTAAACATGTATTATATATATCATTCACAATGGATATTACTATTATTTGAAATGGTTTGGGACACAAGTGTAATGTAACTGACACAGTGTTTTCTTTGTAATAAGGTAGTTGAGCAGTCAAGGGTGCACGTTCTTCCATGCACATGTAAATCATTAGCAGTTCAATTGAAGCACTTTGTGTTCAGTTTACTATCCCATTCACAGCTTTGGGTCTCGTAAAAAATTCCCTATCCCTCTCTAACAAAGTAATAAAGCACAGAAGCTTCTTTTGTCCCCACACCTCTTCCCTTCAACCTCACCAACACTCAATACTTTCCAAGAAAACCACTCTTTATTTTTTAGTGGAAAACGAAACCAAACACACATTATTATCTTGCCCTAGCTAGATCTACCAAACCTTAGTTTTTCAAATGCTTTGTCTCACCCCAAACATTGTTCAGCTTATATATTCAATTGAAAATCATATATCTTGTGGGAATTTAAATGTAAATATTGATGTATATATATATTATATATGCTTTAGTGAAAAGCAAAAGGAAGAAGACAAGGAAACAACTTTTGATTAAGTGCATTGATTATCTTAATCATTTGCTTCAAGATTTTCTTTTCCTCGGCTTATATTTTTTTTCCCCTTTTTATCCTCACTCTTCTTTCGGTCAAGTTGGCTTTTTAAGTTTCTTCATTTTTCAAGTACGGTCCAACGTGACTTCATTTTTAGGGACCAGAAACCTTAATACATGCATGCTAAGTACATTTGTCAAATTAAGAAAGGAATTTGGAGAAAGCTTGCTCCGAGATTGTTGTTTCCTGTTCAGTGTGATGTGAATAGATTAATTAATTAATTAATTCCAATGCTGATTACTATTGCCTTTATATGCCTTTACTTTGTTCTCAAGCAATGTAGGGCTTTTCTCCCAAGGAGGTAAAACCAGGAAGAAGCGTCAATTCCAGCATACTTGGAAAGTTTAAGAAACCTTGTCAGGTTAAGACAATTCGACAACATTAATGCACTGAACATGTTTTCGAAGACTAGAGATCCATTGAAAAATTGACCATGTATATATTACTTTATGTGATGATAGCAAATGTTATCACTATAACATGTTTTCTCATCCATGATCTCGTAAGTCTCGGATGACAAAACATGAACGTATGTATAACTCATATGAAGTAAATTTTGATTTCAATTTTTTTTTCGACTCTAATATAATTTGGTAATTGTACTTGTGAGAAGGCACAGCTGAGTGTGACCCCTTACAAATGATAAAGTTTAATTTTGTTCGCCATTTTATTTAGCACTTCTATCTCCTAGAATCGTAGACCAAATTAAGTAACCTTTTTTTAAAAAAAAAAAAAAAGTCTTACTACATGAAAAACTTTTATAAAATAAGTGATTGTCATACAGAAATAATTTAGAACTAAACATCTAATATATGATAATTAGAAAAAATATTATTACTTACGGTTAATTAATTAAAAAAACAATTAATAAAAATAATGACTAACATTAATTAGTTAGTCATTAAGTAAATTTTAATAAGAATGTGTTTAGAGAAATTTCTTCACAAAAAGACTTAGGAAAGAAAAATAAGAAGAAATTTCTCTATTAGGAGATAAAATTTTCTACATAACTTCTCTAGATTTTTATATTTAACATAAAGTAAACTTTAACTGATAGAAAATACTTACGAATTTTATAATTTTGTAAAAAATAATTATCCACGAAAAAATTACCTGCCAATTAAAATTCTTAGAAAAAATAGTAAAAAAAAGTCTTTTCTTACAATTTATTTTAACAAATTTGTAAGAAAGATCTCATGTAATATGAGAATTTTTAGTAATGTCTATAATAAAATTATATTTTCATATAAACCATTAAAGTAAATTTATTCAAATAATGGATTGAACTTCCATCACTTAATTATGGAAACAATAGTAAGTTTTGTTTTTCCATTTTATGTCAACGGGACAGAATACAATATAAACATATTACTTTGAAGTGCTGCAATATGTATAGTAAACATTCACTTAAGTCTGCATTTTGATCTTGAAAATTTAATGCGGACTTATGAAATTTTAACAGTCATATTACAAGATGAAATATTATGGGTTATATAATTACAGTCTGGAATATTATGGGTGTTGTTGGAAATTTGTAAGGATTGTGGAAATATGAGATATATGATATATATATATATATATATATATATATATATATATATGTAACAAAATATAAAATATAAGTAGTTGGTCTACACAAAGTTGAAGTTGACCAATGCAATATTATCTTCAAATCATTAAAAAGTGTCAACCTGATGTCAATGTGAGTGAGTTAAAAGATTTCCCTTATCTATCATTAGTTAAATCAAGCTAAGGGGTGCTCTTTACCCTTCGTCGCATTTTACAAAATGCTTAATCGAGTGAATGAATTGAAAATAGTCGTCAAATGACTTTATGTGATTTTTTTCTAAAAATAAAGTCACAAAATTATTAATCCGATAATTTTTCCTTTCGAAATGCGGATTTATAAGGGATGCAGACTTAAATGAGTGCGGACTTAAGCGAATGTCTACTGTATATATAATTATAAAAACATTTTTTTCTCTATAAAAATATATATATATATATATATATATATATATATTTATAATAAAGTATTTAGGATGTTTTAATAATTTTACATAATATGTATATACATAAATCTCCTCTCTATGAGATCCACTAAGTTCACCAAGGGTTTAATCATTCCCACAATCAATTTTTTCTTTAAAATATAGTTCACAACTCAAGCAAACTCCTTGATCATTTAGCCTTTTCATTGAAAACCAAGAAGAAAGGTTCTTTGACAATAATGGTTCATGGGTTGTGCTTGACCGAAGCCTAAGTCTGACGAAAAATGATGTGGAGATGATGAACATATTGACAAAATTTTCTACTTGGATACTTGTTTATGCAAATGAAAATGAGGATTTTGATCCTTGATGTAAAGAACTGAGAGAATTTTGGTGAGTGGAAGTTGAGAGAGTGAACAAAGTGAGTGGGGAGTAGTGGGGTTTAAAGAGGTGAATGACAATTTATATATCTTCCAGTTTTAAAAATTTAAACTCTGCCTCTATAAATCCAGCGTTTTGTGGCTGAGCACCAAAATTTGGGGCTCAAGCCAAAAACAGTTAAAAACTCTGTTTTAACCACTTTGTTTTCTTTCTTCTTAATATACCAACCAATAAATCCTAAGACTATATTCATCCTAATTCTATCAATTGAAAAAAAAAATTATGCACATATAAACAACTTGGGGTGCCTCCGAAGAGTGCTTGTTTAATGTCTTTTAGCTCAATGCCTTTTTTTCATTTAATCCTTGAATTCTATGAATGTGGCGCTTCTTTTAAAGCTCCACCATGATAAATCTTCAATCTTTGTCCATTCACGGTCCAACTTTTATTGGTTCTAGGATCTTCTATCTCTATGGCTCCATATGGTCTAACATCTTTGACAAAGAAAGGTCCTGACCACTTTGATCTAAGCTTTCATAGAAAAAGAATAAGCCTTGAATTGAACAACATAATTGGTTGCCCCTTTCTGAATTCTCTTTTCTAAATCTTCCCATTATGATACTTTTTTACTTTACTTTTGTAAATCTTACAAGATTTATAGGCTTGCAACCTTGTTTTTCCAATTCGTGCATCTACAATATCCTTCTATCTCTGGTAAATTTTAAATCAAAATTGAGGGTCTTTAGAGTCCATAATGCTTTGTGATCAAGCTCTACTGGTAGGTGACATGCATCCAATAGATTAACTGAAATGGAGTGAGTCTAATTAGGGTTTTGAAAGCTATTCTATAAGCCCATATTGTTTCATCCAATTTGACAGACAAATATTTACATGAATTGGCTACTGTCTTCTCCAGAATTCTTTTTAATTCCCTATTGGAAACCTCAGCTTGTCCATTGGTTTGAGGGTGATAGGTTGTTGCTACTTTATGCTTCACGTGATAGTGTTCCAACATCCTCTTAACCTGTGAATTAGAGAAGTGAATTCGTCCATCACTTATGAGAACTCTAGGTGTTCCAAATCTACAAAATATGTTCCTTTTTAGGAACTTGATCACTATTTTTGAATCAACCTTTGGAGCAGTTGTGGCTTCAACCTATTTTGACACATAGTCCACAACAACTTAGATGTACTCATGATTATTGGACATGGGTAGTGGTCGAACAAAGTCTATCCTCCAACAGTAAAAAAATTCCACTTCTAGCATACTTTTGCAGGGGTAATTCATTTGTTTTCGTTATAGGACCACTTCTTTGACGCTTGTCAAACTTTCTGCAATTTTCATGGGCATCTTTGGAAATGGTAGGCCAATAAAATTCTTGCAGTAGAAGTATCCACCTAATCAGTGTAACACCCTATATTATATGTTAATTATATTTAACTTTCTTGTTTAAATATCTAGTATGAAGTAATTTTATGGTTTCATAGGTAAATTGATACATTATGAGGAAGGACTTTGTACAAAGTAAATGATGCCCTTTTTTGGGTGTCAGCTACTTCCTATTTTGGACTTGCCTAAGTAAAATTGTGATTAATGCTTCATTAATCGTGTGATTAGACTGAAAATTTTACAGAGCATTCTTAAAACATAGTTCTTTAATATGCCTGGTGGGATTTTAAATTGGAGGTGTATGCAAGGAGCAGTAACTCCCGCACTTTAGTGTAAAAGTTAGGTCTCCACTTGTTGTCCATTTCTGAGTTACCTTGGTAAGTATTTTATTACTGCTTAGGATGAAAATTTTTATATAGAGTTCTTAACACATAGTAATTAAGTTTGACCATTTGGATTTTGATTTAGAGGTTTATGGTTAGAGAAATAGTTTTATTGTTTGAACTAGCGTCACTTACGTCCTATTTTGAGTTATTTTAGTAAATATTCGATTCTAGTTTCATTAACCGTTTGGTCGAGCTAAATTGTGTTCAAGGTGTTCTTGAGAAATAGCGCTTTAGTTTCACCATTGGGATTTGCAAATGGAGGCGTGTGGTAAGAGATATGAATTTTACACTTTGGAGTAAAAACAAGTCTTCTAGAAAGTCAAGAAGTCTTCTTGCAATTACCATGAAGTTTCTTATAATGGGAATTTAGACCAAGCTTCTCTATATGGTCAAAATAAATTTACCTTCACGAAGGAATCTCATAAATCTACCATCAATTCATCATTATCCCTTTGGCCAAGATTTTTCCTATAAATAGGACTTCATTTTTCCACATCTTCTTCACAAAAAATCCTACAAATTAGAGAAAGAGAAATCTAAACTCTTGTGAGACAATTGAAGTAGGAGAGGAAATCCAACACCTTGAGGTCTTAATTTCTATCTTAGAGTATAATTAGCATCACCTATCTCAAATCTCAAAGTCTTTATCTTAGCAAGTTTTTTTTTTTTTGAAGTATATAATCTGTCTTCTTGATTCTGAAATTTTCATACATTATCTTAAAATTCTATGTTGAGAAATGGATTCCTTGGGTATGAAAACCTGGGGATAGGTTCAAAAATCATCTTATTTGAAGTTTTACACAAAAAGTTATAAATAAAACAAGTGTGTTATTTTACTTATAAGATTTTATACGAAAATTATGTTTTAATTATGATTACTATTTTGATTAATTTTGTGTAAAGTGACTGTGAAAGAATGATTTATGCTTGGTTGTTGATTTTAAACTCTTTTTAATTTGGTTGTTTTGACTACTTTGAAAATTATGAAAGATAATAAACGTTGTTGTTATCTTGCAAAATTTGTGAAAGTCTCAAGAATTATAAAGATAATGTGAAAGGATGATTATAAATCAAAGTACAAAAATAAAGAATAAGAAAGACTGTATGGATAGTACAAAGATACACTAGGTATAAAGTCTAGAGAAAGGTCTGGTAGACCTAGGAGAATGGAGGGTGGTAATATAGATACCATGGATTGACGTACACAATTAGTCGAGTATTAAAAAATTCACAAGCCTCGCAATCTATTCTTGATCGTCCTCTTGACTATACTGTAAGACCAGGAAGGTGGAATAACATACATGTTGTATCTGTGAGAACGTTTATGCTGCTAGCACTATCCATATTGGCATACGACCATTATGATTCGGAAAAGTCTAATGGCAGTGTTTGGAACCTAAAGTATATAAAGAAAGGATATGAGATGAATATACTAATAAGTTGAAACTTAGAATTATACGAATATGATTATTAAAAGATTGATAATGAGGATTTTGATATTCTAGATTCAAAACATAATAAAATGATTATTTTATTGATTAACTTGATTTTGATATTTTTAGCATGGTTAGTTATGTTTTCATGATATTATGAAGATTTAAACTTTTGTAAATTTGTTTCATTGAACTACAATTTTATTCAAATAACCAAGTTTTGAAATGTTATGATGAAGTTTTGGAGTTAAGGGAAAGACTCACCCTCACTTTATTTTTTAGAGGAAGAAAATGGAGACCTAACATGATTGTCTAGCTTAACTTTTCATGTAACTCTAGGTTCTGTTAAAGCTACAACATATATAGTGTAACTTATTTGTAAAGTATTTCAAACTAAGAAGTATCTTTAGTTGGTTATAAAAGTATAAACAGACTTCTATTAAAAACACTATCAACACCCAATTTTGTCTGGGTTATACTGTTTTTTTTTATTTCTTTTTTTTCCTTCTTATCTTATTTTATTTTTATTTTGTTTTGTCATTTCATCTTAGTTTACTTTTATTTTATTTTTATTTCGTTTTATTCTTATTCTTATTCTTATTTTATTTTATTTACAATTTTCTTCATATTTATTTGTTACTTTTTATTATTTAAGACAAAAATAGAAAAAAAATTAAAAATAATAATAAGAGAGAGAAGATCGTAGAGATCAATGGAAAGCTAGTGTCTATGGTGGATTGGAGATAGGGTGGCTAAGTTGTAGGAATCAACCACCCTTTCCACTCTCGGACGGCTCAAGAAATACAGGGGATCAGGGACTTTAAGTTGGATTTTTATTGGCCTCTACCCGGGGAATTCATGATGAACCATACATATGGAGGGGAATCAAATTGAAAAACAAACACAAGGAAACATTACTACAAAAAGAGAGTCTAAATACACATTTTAGGAGGATTTTTTTTATTACAAGAGAAAGGAGAAAACAGCTCGAGCAAGGAACCAAAGACTTGAATAAAACTCAAGACCGCTAGCACAAAGAGAGCTCCGAGAGAAACCCAAATACATCCTTCTCTCAACCACCAATCATCATACACAAATCACAAAACGAAAACATCTCCATCACTAGTGAGTCGTCTGGTGCCTTCACCTTCACCTCACACATGCAAAAAAAAAAACAACAGATACCCAAACGGCACCAATCAAACTGTGGTGGTCTTGGTCGCGACAGCCACAAGGTTTCGTGTTTAAGTGAGCCACTTCGACGCAAGAAGAGAAAGGGGGAAATCCGTGGCAACTGGCATCTCCAGTAGTGTTCTCTGCAAGCGGCAATGGCATCGTGGCAGCAGTCCAGGTCGCGGCGGCCAGAAGGTTGGTTGTGGTGGTACTTGCAGATCCAATCACGGTGGCTTGCATGGTGGTGATGAGCGACAACGTGTATGACACCTTTCTCTCTCGCGGAAGAGGAGAGTCAAGGGTTGGAGATGAATGGGCACTGACGTGGATGTCGGCGACGGCTATAACCATTGACACAGTCTTCAGCAAGCAGGGCTTTGCGGCCGTGAAGGGAAGTGGTGTTGTCATGTGGTCACGCGAGGAAGAAGAAGCAAGAAAAGAGGCGATTCGAGAGTTGGGTTCTCGGTGGCGACACCTCCAGTTGTTGCTAGCGTCGACGGCGGCGTGTCTCGCCAGCCGTGGGATGTGCAGTGGCAACACCTAGCGCTTGAGATGTGGTGTGCGGAGATGAGGAGGAAGAAGCTGCCAGATAAAAGAGGAGTTTTAGTTTTAATTAGTTTTTTTTTTAAATTTGGATTTGTTTTCTTCGTGCTCCCCATCTTAATCTCTGCATCCCTGTTTTCACTTCATACATCTCCATATTTTGATAACTCGCACCCTCTATGTCTTTGTTTCTCATTTTTGAGCCTGAGTTTATGTATTACTCGCTGCACCCTCACATTTACTTCACGCACCCCACCTGCTTACTTCGTGCGCCTTCCATATGTGATAGTCTCGCACCCCTTATGTCTTTGTTTCTCATTTTTGGGCATATGTTTATGTATTACTCGCTGCACCCTCACATTTACTTCATGCACCCTACCTGCTTACTTCGTGCACCTCCCACATGTGATAGTTTCACACCCCCTATGTCTTTGTTTCTCATTTTTGGGTCTGTGTTTTATGTTTATTTCATGCACCTCACATATTACTCATGCACCCTACTATTGTTGTTTTTTTCACTTTTATCCTTTTTTGTTATACAATTTTTTTCTAAAAAAAAAGAGAAAATAAAAATATTTTGAATTATAAAAAATACAAAAATCTAAAATCTAAAAAATGAAAAATGTTCTCTTTTGCTTTATTGTGTCTGTCCGGTCGCCCGTACCGTGTGACACTCATTTTCAAAAATACCAAAAATAGTTTTCTTTCTCTTAGTGTTTGTCTGACTGCTTGCGTCGTATGACACATATTTTCAAGTAATTCAAAAACACCAAAAAATACAAAATTTTCAAAATATAAAAATATCAATATTTTCAAACAGAAAAGGTCAATTTTTTAAGAACTATGTTAGGTTCACTTGAAAAAAAATCGAATCATTTTCAGAAAAAAACTTTTTGAATATGTTTTCAGGAATTACGTAACCTTGATTTCTCACTTTAAATGAGAATACGCAAGACCAAGGTCAATCCTTGTCGGGCCCAAAACTCAAAAAAATATTTTTGTTTCTTTTTAGTATTATTTATCTTATTATTTTTGGGGAAAATTGATATTTTGAAAACCACATGACTTTGCATTTTTAATTAAAGGTACCACTTTCGGGCGGACGTTGTAGGGTGCTAACACTTTCCCTACGCGTAACCGACTCTCGGATCCAAAAATCTGGTTTTTCACAGACTTGGTTTATTTTTATGGTTTTCCATAGTTTTCCAGAAATAACTATGGTGGCAACTCCAAATCTCTTTCTAAACTCGTTTTCTTTTTTTGTTTGTCGTCCCGTCGCGATTCCGGTTGTGACAAACACCTATATGTATGTTAACATTTTATTCGCATAAATAGCATGTATGTTTAACAAATGATACATTCGACTGATGTATTTTTTTATTCTAGTATTTGTTAAAATAATACAAATTAATTTCCATTACATAAGTAAATAATACATTAGACAAGTAAAGAACATCTAGTAGCACCAATTTTTAGTTGGGGTGTCATAATCAGCCTAGTTTGGAGTCGGGTTTTCTGAGAAAGTATTTGATTGTTGCATGTTCAGTGAAAACTGTGATTATAAAACCAATGAGATAAGTTTTAAACTTTTCTAATCCAAAGGCAATGGCTAGAATCTCTTTTTTCTGTTGTTGCATAACTACTTTGAGCATCATTAAGCACTTTACTAACATAGTGAATGACATGAAATTGTTTATTCTTCATTTGTCCCAAGACAGCTCCAACAACATAATCACTTGCATCACACATCATTTCAAAGTTGAGATTCCAGTCTAGTGTAGTGATTATTTGTGCTAAGCTCAATTTGTTCTTGAGCGTAGCAAAGACTTCTTCACATTCTTCATCAAAATTAAATTTTGTATCCTTGATCAAGAGATTCCTTAGAGGTTTGGCAATGTTTGAAAAATCTTTGATGAACCTCCTATAGAATCTAGCACCCTTGATAAACTTCTGATTCCTTTAATATTGGTAGGTGGTGGAAGTTTTGCTATTAATTCCACCTTGGCTGGATCAACATCTATTCCTTTTTCTGAAATTTTGTGACCAAGGACAATTCCTTCTTTCACCATGAAATGACATTTTTCCCAATTTAAGACTAAATGTGTTTCGACACATATTCTCAATACCACATTGAGGTTTTCAAGGCAATCACCAAAGGATCAACAAAAGATAAGAAATCATCCATGAATACCTCAATGTTTTTCTAAATTTAATATGAGAAGATAGATAGCATACACCTTCAGAAAGTTGTTGGAGCATTGCACAAGCCAAATGACATTTTTCTGTATGCAAAGATTCCAAATGGACAAGTAAATGTTGTTTTCTCCTAGTCCAATAGATCCACTATGATTTGATTATAGTTTGAGTGTCCATCTAAGAAGCAATAAAATGTTTGTCCAACAAGTCTCTCCAACATTCGATCTACAAATAAAAGTGGGAAGTGATCTTTTCTAGTGGCTTGGTTCAATTTCCTATAGTTAGTGCACATTCTCCATACTATCATTGTCCTTGTGGGAATAAGTTCAATATTCTCATTTTGGATCACTGTCATCCCACATTTCTTAGGAATAACTTACACAGGGTTTATCCAAACACTATATGATATTGGATATATCATTCCAGCTTTAAGTAATTTTATCACTTCCTTTCTTACCACTTCCTTCATAATGGGGTTGAGACATCTTAGGGGTTGAGCCATAGGTTTGTACTCTTCCTTCATCAAGATTTTGTGCATACAATACGATGGACTAATACTTTTCAAGTTAGATAAGGTCCAGCCTATTGCACCCTTGTTGGCCTTCAACACTTCCACTAACTTTCTTTCTTCTTCACTTGTGATTTTATTGCTCAGAATCACTGGTTGGTCACTATCTTTAAACCCTAAACCCTAAACCCTAAAACATATTTAAGATGGCATGGAAGCTACTTTAACTCCAATTTTGGCTGCTGCTCTTGTTTTTCATTTTTGGGCTTAAGCTCCAATATTGGGGTTGCGAAAAAGGAAACTTCTTTGGTTTGATTTAGATCCTTTAGCACTTTTGAACTCCCTCCTCTTGCTTAACAATCCATCCTTCTAATTGAATTTTTAAAACTTTTTCAAAGGGGTCTACTATTGCAGCTTGCTTTTTAAATTCGAAGCACACTTCATCAAGTGAATATCCATTCTAAAGCAATCCTTCTCGTCATTAGGATGTTTTATTGCTTCAAACACATTAAATATGACCTCCTCATCCTGGACTCTCACTTTCAATTTGCCATTGTCAACATTAATGATGACTTTAACTATTATCATGAAGGGCTTTCCTAGGATGAGAGGTACTTCTGAATCATCCTCCATATCCACAACCACAAAATCTACTGGAAACACTAGTGCACTTTGGACTTTCTAACTCGGGCTTTATGCCTTGGTTATAGCAGAAACGAGACAAATAAATAAGCGGTGGCAGTTTTGTAATTTATGCAATGCTATATGTCTCGGTTATCAATTGACTCGAGGCAGAAACCTATCTTATGTCTCGGTTCTGAGGCACACAAGGCCTAAAGCCTCTTCAAATTTTGTCCCCCTCTCCGCACTTGGAATTTTTGAATTTAAAACAAAAGCTTTATGCCTCGGTTTTTACTGACCCGAGGCAGTAAAGTCAGTTTATGCCTCGATTTTTACTCACCAGAGGCAGTAAAGTGGCCTACTAAATATTTTTTTCTTTTTTTGGACTCTATGGCCTCGAGTGTTGGGATTCGAGGCAGAATATGTTGATGTTGATATGCTTCGGTTTTCAAATGAACCAAGGCAGAATGTGGGTTAAATATCCTTAAATCAATAAACATATCCATCTTTTTCCTTGTGCACGAAAACAATCTTTAGTGCGCGAAATCTCATCTTCTTTGTTTAGTCCCGTGACCCACCATCGTAGATCCACCGTCGTGCCTGCCTTCTCTGGCTGCTGCCGGCGTTGTGCCTCCTCCGACGAGAACAACAGCTGCGCCACCTTTGTCCGCACATTGGGGTATTTTTTGCATTTTCATTTTGCGATTTGAATCCATTTTGTTGGGTGCTTTTCCTGTAAGGTTGGGGTTTGTCTTGTTGTGTTTCCTCACATTTTGGTGTAGGTGAACTGTGAATAGTGGTTGATTGAATGGTTGTTGGCACAAGATTTTGGATGCGCGAGGTGGTGGGTAAATACTCGCGTTTTTCAGCTATAGGCTGACGACGATGACCATGGTGATGTTTTGCGAACTGGTTTCCGTTGATGGTGGTTGAAACGCAAGGAGATCTGTGAATGGTGATGGAGGCGTTTTCCAGTGAGGCTCACATATTGTGCTTGCTCATGTTCTTGCAGGTTTCATCCATTTCTGAATTTCTTTTTAATTTTTAACGCATTTTATGCCTTAGTTGGTATCAGAATCGAGGCAGTAATGATGAGATATGCCTCGGGTAAGAACCGATGCAGAAAGGTGAACCTTTTTTACCTCGACTAGATATGCCTCGGGTCTTAAACCATGGCTAAATGACCAAAATAACCGCGGCAGAAACCCTTTCCTGCATTGGTGAAAGTAGAATCTATCTACCTTGACCAGTGATAATGTTGTCGTGAAGCGATCAAATTACCACTACTTAACTATAACAACTTTAGTATTGCCAAGTTAGTAGTGAACAAATTAGATAGGGTTAAGCTAATCCTGAGTCGTCTCCCAATGACTACGAAATTGATTTCAAATATTTGAGTTTTATAATAATCTATCCTAATGCAATTAAAACTAGTAAATATGAAGAGATGAGGTTTTGATATGCAAAGAATAAATGACATGTAAATAAAAGGTTGTAAACACAATAATAGTAAATAGGTCAATTCCACTACTTTTTCAAAATAGGTTCATCATCAGTTTCCTAGAGATTATAGTTATTGATTTCTTGTCTAAGATTTCAAATTAATCAATGTAACTTCTCAATTAATTTGTTGACGTCCTTACTTTTAACCAAAGTAACTTCTTAATCAAAAACAAGAACTTTATAGATTAGTCGTAGAAAATTTAACCAAAGTAAATTCTCAATTAAATGTTACTATGCCTAATCATTTCTATTCTTTTACCCCTTATATGTAATAAAAAGCTAATTAATCAAAGTAACTTATTGATTAATTCTAGTCTAAGTTTTCACCTTTAATCAAAGTAACTTCTCAATTATTAGCAAAAACTCATTCAATCATATGAAAGTTTCCAAAATTAACCAAAGTAACTTCTCAATTAAAATTTAAAAACCCTTCGACTCATATGATTGTTATGTTATATAGATTTAAAAATCATTACTTTTACTAGATTAAGAACCAAAAGACATAGATGAAAATAAATCTCAACAAGAATCAAATGAACAAACACATTAATTCATCTAACCAGTGGCGGATCTTGACTAAAAATGTTGGAGGGCCAAAGTAATATAATTTTGAGATCATTATATTTCATCATTAGTATAATGCTTCAAAAAATGGCTTATCTATTAAATAATTTGATCATTCGTATATTGTTTCAAAATATGTGAAGAAGTATAATCTATCTTGTTTTCATCAATAGTTTTTTTTGTTATCACTTTTTAATAATGAATTCATTCTTTCATTCTTTATCAATATACTTTTTTGTATATAATATTAAAAAATAATTTATCATAATTTAATAAAAAATTGAGGCACATAATTATTGAAAAAAATATATTATAGTTAAGTCACAATTAAAAATTAATTATAAAAAAATACATGATACATTTTTTTTCTATATTCATAAAAAATAATAGACAAAAAGCTAATGAGATAAAAAAATGTTTTCATTATCAAGTGAGACAAGAGACAAGAAAAGAAGAGGATAAATGAGAAATGAAAGCAAAAATAATGAGTTTTTGTCTAACTTTTTTTTCTTAAAAAACAAAAAGAAAATATAGGAGAGTGAGAGATTATTACAATTTATGAAAAAATAAAAAGACAATAAGAAGGAAAATAAAAATTATCTTAATAAATATTTGGTTTAAGTGCTCTTTTGATTTATGTTTCCATTTAAAAATATTAAGGTGGCCCTCCAAATCTTTTTAGTCTCAATTTAGTCATGATTTTTTGAAAAACTAATGCAATTTGGTCTTTTAAATTTATTGAAACATGTCGATGCTTCTTTCATTAAAATTGAAACTCTTAATATGAATTATTTGTTTTGTTGATGTGATTAATATAATCCTAGTGTCAATTTTTTGACAAAAACAGAAAACAAAAGAGAAATTAAACCTAAATATTTTTATTTTTTATTATCTATTAACATTAAATATTGTGCTTTATAAAAGATATAAAAAAATACACAATTTAATTTTCATCAATTTTTAAAATATATTACCTATAATTTAAAAAAATCAATAAATTTTTAATATTATATATATATATATATATATATAATTAAAAAAATTTCAAAATGTTGGGAGGAGGGGCATGGCCCCTCTGTGCCCCCAATAAACATCCGCCCCTGCATCTAACTTTAGAATCCAGTGAAATCAACCTTAAAAGCTTAGTTGTCTATAGATTGGATGAAATACATGATAAATAATGAATGAGAGAAAAAATAAAAAGGATGAAAAAATGAGAGATGTGGTGGATGGTAGCTGCCAAAATCAAAGAGCTGCTAAGTGTCTATCTTTTACTCCCTTGGGTCTCTTAATATTGACCTTGATTGGACTTGAATCTTAATATTTTCTGTTGTTAAAATGTTTTATCTTTTGATATAAAATCTCTCAAATAATTAACAGATTTTATCGGTTATTAAAATATTTAAAAGATTTTCTCTATTGATAATAATTTGAGGTATACCAAAAATAATTTAATTAATTATTCAACAACTTAATTTTTGTCAAATTATCAATCTACCATTATTGTTTGATTATTTAACTTTGATTGGAATTTTTCCAGAATTGACTAGTTTGACCAGTTTTAGCCATTATCTATCTAAAGGCTGCCACGTGGCAGAGATCTCTCTTTACCTAACGATGGTTTCTGCCGAGTGGTGCTTGCTGCATTTGGGTTGAACGACGTTGGCTGCGGAGGCTTCGTGGGTGGCGCGACTTTGACGTGTGTGGTGCTGTTTCACGGCTTTGGTTCTTGTTTTCTGGCTTTGATCTACATCTGGCGGTGAAGATGGTGGAACTCGTGGAATCGTTGAAGCGACCAAGCAGTGGTCTCATTCTCGCGTTGGTGCAGACTGGTTCGCTCGAAGGTTGCGCGAGTTGGATCTCCAACATTAAAGAACACACAAATCTAGTTCGCGCAAGATTTGCTTCTATCAGATTTGCGTTTTGTTGGGGGCAGCGTTAATCTGATTTCGTCCCTGGTTCAACGTGATTCAGAACCTCTCACGTTTTTTCGGCTTTACGATTTTCTGCAAGCTTCAATAGTGCAGATCTGTGTTGCTGGTGCTTGCGGTGCTGCTCATTTATGCGTCACGGTGGTTATGCTTATGAAGATGTGGTGCGAGGTTAAACGCTACAGTGGAGAAGATGCCTTGCGTGTGCTGCCATGGAGGTTTCACGATTGCTGCTGTCATGGTGGTGGTGCTCAAACGACGCCTGTACAGATCTGCATCGTGGACGTGGGCGGTGTTGCTCCGACGACTATGGCTGCACGGAGAAGAAGATGGTGGCTAGGGTTTGCATGATAGTGAGAATGGAGAAGGTGGATGATGTGGCATGTTCTAATTGGCCAATTTTGATAATGTTGGATAGTGTCACGTGGTGGCATATGGCTGACCATATTTGAAAGGTGAAGATTGTCACATGGCATGATCTAATTGAATTGGGTTAAAGTAGTAGGAGGGCTGTAACTTAGTAAAAAATAGGGGTGCGGAACATGTTTTTGGGTGGTCTACCTAAAGGAGTGTGTAAAATAAAAACTGTGAGTACATTTAACTCTTGAATTATTTCTTTCCAGAATTTACTAATTTTAGACTTAACTTGTAACTCAGAACATTTTTAAATTCACACTTTTAATGACCCAAATTAAATTTTAGCCGCATTAAGGTTAGAATATCCAATAATATTTTATGTAACTAAAATAACTTTTTATGTCATTTTTATCATACGAGCTAAATAAATCCAATAATCACAAATTCAAATTAAATTAACCCTTAATTGCAAAAATTCAATTAAATACCCAAAATTAAACATTAAATGAGGAAAAATATATGAACTCATCAAGTAGCAAGTCTTCTACTATTTCGTATGAATATTTGATTGATCTATGAGCCAATTGAAGTGTCATTCTGGTTGGCTGAACCTCTACATCTCCAATTCTATTTAGCATGGACAAAGATAGAGCTGTCAAAATGGGTTGCAATCTGCGAGCCAACCCGGCTCACCAGGGGTTCGGGCCGGGTTGGGTAGAAATTTTTTTACAAATTTCAATACGGGTTGATTTTTGACCCGGCTCATCTAGAACCTGACTCATCTGAGTTGAACCTGTGGTGAGCTGGGTTGGCTCACCAACTTGCAAATAAAAGGGTCATACAAGTGATTTTTATTAAGTTGGACTTTACATTTGAGTTATGTTAGGTTGTTTTTTTTTAGCCAACACATAAATAATTTGTATTTTTTTATTTTGGTTTGTATTTGGATTACAATTTAGTTTATTTAGATTTTAATTAGAATTACAATTTAGTTTTGACTGAAAAAAATTATATATTTTTTAATTAAATGGACCCGTGAGCCAACCCGTTTAATCCGCTAACCCGTGGTGGGCCCGGCCGGGTTTGAATTTTTCTGGCTCGATAAAATGTGAGTCGGGTTGGATTGGCTCACTAAATCATCAACTCATGGTGGGTCGAGCCGAGTCAGGTCGGGTTACCCATTTTGACAACTCTAGATAAAGACATTAAATTGATACTTGCTCCAAGGTCTAGCAATGCCTTGCCCAATGTTAAGTTGCTAATAGTTATTGGCAACATGAAACTTCCTGGTCACTAGATTTTTTAGGCATGAACTTTTGAATAATGGCACTACAACCAACTTCCAATTCTATAGTCTCCTTCTCTTGGATTCTGTTTTTCTTTGTGAGAAGATCCTTCATGAATTTGGCATATCTATGAATTTGCTCCATTGCCTCTATGAAAGGTATATTGATATGTAACCTTTTGATCATATCTAAGAATCTCTTGAATTGCCTTTCCTTCCTTTCTCTGTTGTCCATTGGGGTAAGGAAAACTTGTCACAGGGGGTTTTCTATCTCAACATCTTTCTTTCTTCTTCCTCTTCTCTCCCCCTCTTTCTTTTCCTTTTCTTTTTCATTTTCTATTTTTTTATCTACTCTAGTATTTACATCTAATACATATTTTTCTACATTTTTTCATAACCTTCATTGCTCATCTCTATTTTTTCGCTCAATTCCATTTCCTCCTTATTTTGATTCAGACTTATTCTTTCCCCTTTTTATTTTTCATTTTCTCCACTCAAGTGGTCTCCAATTCCCTTTCCTATCACAATACCTTGCCTAGTTGTGATAGACTTGCAATGCTCCTTACGATTTATGTGAGTGTTGGCTAAAAATTGGCTTTCTTGTTGATCAACATGTTGCTTTGCTATTTGGCCAACTTGCACTTCCAGATTTATGATGGATATTTTTGTGTTCTTTTGAGTGGTTGTTGTAACTTGAATGAATTAGGCCAGAGCATACTCATATTTGTTCAATCTATCTTGTTGGAATGGTTGTCTATTTTGATAATGTACTTACTGATTGTGCCTTTGTTGATTTTTGTAACACCCTAAGCGGACATCACTTAGTACATTAAAATATAATTAAAATAAAACATTGATAACATTTTCAACATGGAAAAAATTCAAATATTTAAAGACTGTCAAAAACAAAACCAATTATTCGCAATAATCTATTATAAGTTCGAAATCTAAAACCAACTTAAAATAAAAGTATTAAAAATATAGTTCTTTCAAAACCCCAAGCTAGCCTGCATCTTCGCATGTTATAGGATGTACATGCTTCGACTACTAGGAATCAAATAGGAATGGTTTTCGATTGACTTTCTTCACAGAATACTGTGTATAGGTCAATGTATCCGCGTGTGTATACCATCTCTCTGGAAATTTTGTATATGGGTTCATCATGAGGGATCATGGTCTCGATAGGCAGTTATAACTTCTGGTATGTTGCCCAGTAGAGAATGTCTACAGAGCTTCCTTGATCCACTAATACTTTTTTAACAACGAAGTTCTCGAGCTCTATAGTTATAACCATTGGGTCATCTTGCTCCTGGTCTACGTCTTGGAAATCTGCATCTGTGAACGTGATGGGAGGCATCCTCTGGTGTCTATGTGTGCGGGTTACCGCATCGACAGATTGAATGCTTCTAAGGTGCCTTTTTCTAGCTGACACGGTTGCTTCTCTTACCGCAAAGCCGCTTGACATAGTGTTTACAGTGTCGCACAACAAGGGTCAATTAGACGGGTTGATATCAGTCTGTGCCGGAGGATGTTCTCTCTGTTTGTCTTTTCTGCCACTTTGATCTCGTTGGTGGCCTGCGTCTATATTACGGTTATACATTGGCCGAGAGCTGCTTTCTCCTTATCTTTTTACAAACTGTTTGAGGTGCCCAAATCGTATTAGCTCTTCAATCTTATCTTGCAACACATTAGATTTGTCTGTTGTGTGCCCATTATTGTGGTGGTACTTGCAATATTTGATCATATCAATGGTTGGCGGGTTAAGAGTTTTGCGAGGGGGGAATGAGGTCTGTTTGTAGGGTTTCATTGAGGATATGTGAGCGTGAGGGCGCTTAGGGGCACGTGCTGCAAATATCATGGTGGCCTAGGTTCTCTGGGCCTAGGATTCCCTCTTTGGAACACTTTTTCTGTTTTTCTTTCAACAGGTTGTAGGTCAATGCAAAACTTCGTTCGCAATATCTTCATTTCTTCCATACGTATGTAATTTGCCGCTCGTAGCTTAAGTTCATGCATGATGACAAGAGGTCGAAGGTAGATGTTATTTGCGAATGGTCCAGGTTTAAGGGCTAAGGCCATGCACTAGAGGATCACATCTTGTGTTAGGTTTTTGACTCGGAGGGTCACCTTGCTAAACCGGTCGATAAAGGTCCTTAACGTCTCGTCTCTTTCTTACTTGACGTTGTGGAGGGACAACAGGGTGGTCTAATAAGGACGACTACCTGAAACTAGGTAGTGAAGATATTGGATAGGGTGTTGAAACAATCTATAGAGTATGGGAGAGGGATGTAAACCATTCCATGGCTGGCCCTTTAAGGGTGGTGGGGAAGGCCTTGCACATAATGGCATCTTCACTTGTATACAAGCCGACATGAGTGACATATATCTTGATGTGAAGGCTTCTCGTTGCTAGGGAGTGTAAGACCCGTGGAATTTAATTAAATAAATAAATAATAAATGCGGGTAGTGAGAGCCTTTATGTCATTTAATTTTGACTTGTATAATGTGGAAAAGTATTAGCTCAAATGGTTGAGAGTACTTATTTGTGTGAAAGGACTTGGGTTCGAGTCTTATGTATGTCAATTGTGTGTTATTTAATTTATTATTATTTTTGATAATATACTTGATCATGTTAAGTGACAATATAATCATAGGATTATATGAATTATCACGAAACATGAATTTGTTGAATGGTTATGCATTGACTTAACTTTGGCAAGGTATGGGTTCGAACCTTGGTGAACCTAAACTAAACATTCTTTTTGCCAAACTTCCCTTTGGCATGAATGTGAAGGGACATGAAAACATCAAGAGGGACTTGGAATTCTCAAGATTTTTGCAAGGAAACTAGGTTAGAGGAGTTGGACTCCGTTATTTTTATTCGTGTCATTAATTGTGTCCGATGTATGATGAATTGGATGTAAATATTCTGCCTATTTCGTGTGATTTTCGTGTTTCTCGACTTTCTCCAGAAACCACCTAGTGGGTGATGAACCACCATCAGGCGACACATCATTTTGGACTGGTTTTTGGGTTCCTGAAAAGGAACCGCCTGGCGACACATCCTTGGCCGCTAGGCGACACATGGCTGCAACCTAGATTCTGGGTTTTTGGTTGAAATACTTGGCGGTGATAAACACTCGTTAGGCGACGCGAGTCAGATTGACTCGATTTTGATGTTTTCTGTGTTCTGGGAGGATTCTGATCGAGGAGAAGTCTAGTTCTGATTGTTTCTGAATGGCTAGACGTCATATATCTTTGAAGTTCGTGGAATTGGAGGATAAATTGGATGAATTCTTATGAACCCCTTTTAGGGTTTAACAAATTGGGGGATTTATGACGACTGATGTTGGAATTGCGGGGATAAGCTGTGAAATTAACTTAGGTGGAAGAATAGGTACCATTGGTAGCATATTATTTGCGGAGGTTCGCAGGTGTAATGGAAATTCTAGAATTTTTCCTAGATTTCATGCACCGCCTGGCGGCACGGGACTTGCCGTTAGGCGCCAACGCAACATAATGCAACTCTGCGTGGCTGAGAGGATTTTAAGGATTTGGGGATTTTTCTGTGAGGAATTGGCTCAAGATGATGGAACATGGGGTCAATGGATCATAAGCATGTGAATTGAAACCACCTAAATTGTAGATAGGTTATGTTGGGTTAAGTATATGAGACTAAAAGAAAATAAGAGGTGTTGAGATACTAGTGTGATGCATAAATTGGTTTTATTAAAATACAGGATTATGACGTGCCTTGTTTGGATGCCATAGTAAATGCATGAGGTTAGTTGAGATAGGATTATAAGATGGGAATTTGGCTTTTATATGTACGTAAGCTATAAAAAGGGAGAAGTGAAGTCATGACTAGTAGAGACATATGTACTACTTAGGGTAAAAGATGGATCATACTAAATAGTATTATGATCAATAATGGCAGATTGTGAACTCCAAGTGTTGAACTTAAGGAAGTCTAAGAATGGGAATGCTTTACTTGGGGAACCTAAATGAACGTAGGTACATTAGTAGCTAGCCATATGCATAAGAAATAATGTAATCCACTTAGTGAAGTTCATAGTGGGTACTGGTATCTATTAAAATTGGGTCATTAGAGTTGGAGGACCTAAACCAGTAATCATCGCTGTACTAGTGCAGCGCTTGGTGGCAGAACGAGATCCGCCAAGCAATAGCTGCAGATCCAAGAAGAACTAGAGGGCATGGCACTTGGTGACGATGGTCGAATCACCAGGTGGTAACCGTAGGACAGTGGGCTACAGAGGCGCGTGGCGCCTGGTGGTACGTGTCCCCCACCAAGCGATCTGGAGCGTGTAGTGCCTAGTGTTAGAAAAAGATTACTCAAATAATACTAATAATAATAAAAATATAAAATAACATAATAATAATAATTATTAAACCAATAATAATACTAAGACAATATATAAAACAATGAATTTTAATCAGAGATCAACAATTATAATAACAATAATAAATAATAGATAAAAGGTAAGAAGTAGAAATATCCTGGGTTGAGGCACGCATAGCGCTATCCTTAGAGAGAAAACGCCCCTACTGCACAGGGCTAAACAAATACACACTCATATGTGTTTTAAATCATATGTGTTTCTCTCCCAAGATACAACAACTCGTCAGATCGATCGAGTGCAGCGAAGGATCTTCGAACCTTATGAACACCATTGTCTTAAAGATAATATAGAGAAGAAAAGAAGAATATTTCAGAGAAAACTGTAATGTTTGTTGTCTTTGTTGTTGTGTCTTTCCCCATGCACCTAGGTGGCATTTATAGGTAGAAAATGGAGACAAAGAAGTAAATAGTAATAAGAATATAGCCGTTAGTCATAAAAACCATTAACCCATAAATTAAAGGTCTATAAAAACTTCAGTAACAGTAAGTTTTTTATTTTAATTATTTATTTTTTTAAATTATATTAAAATATTTCTAACAACCCCCCACATAATTTAAAAAAATAAAATAAAACAAAATATATTATCTTTTAAAACAAAATATTGTAGTTCAGCGTAAGGAACCTTCCGGGTCTGACCCTTACACCTAGTGCTTATAAACTTCCACCCGAGAAAATGCAGAGACTTGATTGTCTTGAACTACATACCATGTGACCAGGTTTTAGTAAATAACACATACAATATCGGTGTTCATTATAGATTCTAGTCAGTGGGTGCACGTTACGGCCTTGCGCATGTATCTTGTTTCATGAGTGTCACTTAGAGACTTGCCCATGTCTCACAATGGCGGCCCCACCATCACACTCACTAGGTAAACCCTCAAAGGGTGGTTTGTGACTCACACCCCTACAATAATTGT
>Ga0214543_1001849_pt1 | contig 41539 bp, 35 predicted proteins | sample CNSS2metaG_FD_160094 | JGI IMG/M metagenome (GOLD analysis project Ga0214543, IMG submission 160094) | Root nodule microbial communities from cowpea collected in UCLA plant growth center, Los Angeles, California, USA - CNSS2 | ecosystem: Host-associated > Plants > Roots > Nodule | place: USA...
ATAAAAAAGAGATTCATTAGAATTTAAAAAATTGAAGTAAACAAACATTTAAAATATATTTTAATTTGAATATTTGTTTTCCTTTTATATTTTTTTTGAAATATTTTTTAATTTTATCAACTAAGTTTCATCAATGTTGTAGTTTGCAAATTTAATAAATGTTTTGGTTCTCATGAAATTTTATTTGGTATTCTAATCTAAAATGTAAACAATTATAATTTATTTCAAAGTATTTGATATGGAAGAAACAATCATCCTCCTAATATTGAATATTTGATAATATTATATTTTCTTTACCATAATTTTTTTTTCTTTTATAAAAATTAATATTGAAGTAGTTAGAACACAGGTACTGGTATGGGTACGAGATTATACCCGTTACCCGGTGAGGATGGGGATGGGACAAAAGTTTGATACCCGTTGAGTTTAGATATGGGGATGGGGATGAATTTTTTCTGCGGGGATGGGTATGGGATAGCGAAACTCGTCCCCATCCCGCCCCGTTGCCATCCTTATTAGTAACGAATGTTTAACAAATATTTTGGAGTCAAAATCTTCTTCATATTTTGAAAGACTAAAGTCCCCTAAAATATAAAGAAACTACGCTCTTATCTACTGCATTTGGTCTAAGATTACTTCAAATTAGAGAATTTAAGTGTTGATTATATTTAAGTTAAATTATGCCTTTGATCTCTCTATTTTCGTAAGAAAATATTGATTGGGTCCCTTTATTTTTATAATTCTCAATTAGGTCCCTATTTTTTAAAAATGGTATCAATCATGCCCTTTCTGTTCAATTGGGTTAAACGACGTTTGGAGAATAGTAAGTAGGCATGGTTCTGTCTCATTAAACAGTGACTAGGCAACATGAAATTACATATGTAATTTTTTTTAATAATTAATATATTAAAAAAGTGATAAAATCGGTTTTTTGTAATAAATAGAGATTGACAATCTGTGAGATTGGGGTTTTCTTTAGGAAGGAATGAGGATTGAAGACTGATTGAAGATTGAGGTTTTTGGTTAGTATCATTTTGTTATGGTTTCAATCATCTATATAGGAATCTGTTTGGTGAAATTGTGGTTTCGTTGCAATCGAAGGTTGTGAGGTAAGTAGATATTCTAACCTAGATCTCCCATGTATCATTTTGTCCGGTATTTTTTGTCGGCATTTATTGTAGAATCTTTGTTTTGGGAAATCGAAGTAGTTTTGTGGGGTATGAGGTGTTTAATTCTTGAGGTATGAGTTGTTTGAATATGGGGTCTGTGTCCCACCATCTTAAAATTTGTGTTTTTGTTATGGTCCCCCCATCTCAAAGTCGTATTTGGTTATCTGTTTCAGTGTGCTTTTGTTTTTAATATATGTTTATTTTTTTCGGTATATGAATATTGTATAGTTGTATATGTATTTGTATGTGTGTGTGTGTGTGTGCGTGTGTGTGCGCATCATGGGCGATGACAAGTTTGAGGTCTCATGTATCATTTTGTTCGGTGTTTTTGTCGGCATTTATTGTAGGGTCTTTGTTTTGGGAAATCAAAGTAGTTATGTGGGGTATGAGGTGTTTAAATCTTGAGGTATGCGTTGTTTGAATATGAGTTTGTGTCCCACCATGTTAAAATTTGTATTTTTGTTGTGGTCCCCCATCTCAAAGTCGTATTTGGTTATCTATTTCAGTGTGTTTTTGTTTTTAATATATATTTATTTTTTGTAGGTATATGAATATTGTATAGTTGTATGTGTGTGTGTGTGAGTGCATCATGGGCGATGACATGTTTGAGGTGGTGTTCCACCACGGAGGGAAGTTTCTCAACGATGGAAAACTTAGATATGATGGGGAAAGTTCTACTTTGTCTTGTGACCCAAATCGTTGAAGTTATTTCGAGATTATAAATATACTGAGGGAGATGAGGTATGTCAGAGAGAATGAATTGTGGTATTGTGTAGGAGGTGGTTCAGTATTGGAGGATAGATTGGAGATTTTGGGTGATTGTTGTGGTGCGATGCATATGGTTAAGATAGCTAGGCTAAATGGTTAGATTCATCTTTTTGTTGTGCATAAAATGATTGGACTCGAGATAATAGAAATGTTGGAATATTTTTCTCATGATGGAGATAAAGCTGAAGTTAGTGGCAATGAGAATAATGTTATGGACATTGGGAACGAGAAGGACAGTGAGGGTAGTGGTTGTGAAGGCCAAATTGAGTTAGATAAGGGGGTGAGTGTGAAGGTGAAGAACCTGAGTTAGATAAGGGGAGTCAATGTGAAGGTCAAGAACTTGAGTTAGATAAAGGGGTTAGTCTGAAGGTAAAGAACCCAAGGTGGGTAAGTATGCATGTCAAGGTCAGTTAAATGAGGTGGGTGAGTGTATTGCTGAACCTGAGGTAGATGTTACTGCTAAGTGTGAACGTGCAAGTGAGTTAGATAAGGGGGTTTAGTTATAGAGTGTTGGTTAGTGTGATGGTCAAGGCCAGCCTAACTAAGAGGAGGGGTTGAATGTGTAATTGATACAAAATTTCATGTAGAGAGTTGGAATGAGTCTAGACCATATGGTAGTAGTAGTGACGAAAGTGTTGATGATATTGACGTTGATGAATTAGTTGATGTTAGTATTAATTTCAATATAGAGTATGAACCTGAAAAATGGGAGGGTAATGTGGAGTTGAAGTTGGAAGTATTGAACAAGACTTTACTGGACCATCTACTAGTTATAGGACAAATGATACAACAAATGAGGAGAGTGATGAGGGGCCTGTGGGCTTAGACAAAGAGTTGTCAGATAATGAGTGGCAATAAGAAGAGTTTGGAAGTGGTAAAGATATTAATAAAGTATGTATTGATGAAGCAAATAATGATAAATAGGGTTATGGGAACTTTCCAACATTTTTAATGCCCAAACATATGGCTATATATAAATGGGAAGTTGGAACCTATTTTAGTGAAAAGGCGAAATTTGTAGAAGTCATCAGAAGCTATGCAATGGAAAATGGGAGATGTTTAAAAATTGTTAAGAATGATAAAAAAAGAGTGAGTGTGAAATGTCTAGGTGCAAAAGGAAAATGTCCCTAGTATGCATATTATGGCTATATGCAAGCAGTCAAAACAAGACAAATGTAGTAGAGAATTTAACCTTCGTTTAATTAATGCAAAGTGACTTAGTAAGAGGTGTGAAAAGACAGTAAGAGATAATCCAAAAACTAAGGGGTTGAGATTCATGATAAAGTGAGTAGGAAATGGAACATTGTTATATGGTTTAATTAGTTGGATGGTACCCATTTTTGTTCAGATATGTCAGTTTAGTACCCGTTTTTAGAAATGTGTCAACCTAGTCCTAACTTTTGAAAAAGTGTCTTAATCAAATCCCTTTCAGACAAAAATTACTAAAGTCTTTAACTTAATTCATGACTTTTACCACTAAATTTTGATATAAATATCAATACTTAATTTTGTAAGTCATTTTAAATATCAATACTGTTAACGGTGTAAATAATTTTTTGTTGAAAATGACCTAATTGAGACATATTTTCAAAAGTTGGGACTCAATTGACACCTTTTTAAAAGCATGTACTAAAGTGACACATCTAAACGAAAGAGGGTACCATCTGACTAATTAAACCTTGTTATATATAGGTGTATGGCTTATAGGGCAAAGGCAATAGCAACAAACGTTGTTGATGGATCCTTTACAAAACAATATAAAGTATCAATCCTATTCACATTCCATCTGTCCCAAAATTTTGAAGAGATTTGAAAAGGAATTAGAGTTGAATATAAATTGGATACCTAGGTACTTACACTTTTGTTTGTTTACTTGTAATAATGGTATGTAATTGATTGCTAGTGTTTTTGCTTTAACCTCACACTGGTCAGCATAGAAGATATTTGAAGTCACACTGGACCATCAGTGGGATTTCATGTTGTCATTCCTTTGCTACAATGAGGCTTTTAAATATAAATGGAGAAGACTTTATCTCCAATTGGTTCAGGAAGTCCACATAAGAAGAAACATACTCCTCAATCATATTCCCTATCAATGGGCAAAAAGTGTAGGCATTACATCATATCCTGATTTGTTGCCCCCAACAAAAAGAATATTGATAGGAAGACCAAAGAAGAAAATAAGATTACAAGAATAAGAGCTAAGAAATGATGAAACACAAATAAGAAAAACTAGTTTACACAAAAGATGTTTTTATAGGTAAATTGGACACAACAAAAGTAATTACCCCCAAGCATATCAGGCACAATTGAACTTAAGTACATCAGGTCAACAAGATGAACCTACTTCACAACAACCAAACCAACCAACACATTTTTCCTAAGAATCACAAGCTTGTACTCAATCAACCCAACAACAAGACCAAGCAACACAACCTTTTACTAAGTCATCCCACCAACCTTCCCAAGCATCACAGGCTTGTAATCAATCATTTGTGCAAGTAACTAGGGCATCAAAGCATTATACTCAATTATCTCAACAACCAACCTAACCATCACGTGGAAGAGCAATCATGAAGCCAAAGCTTAATGCGAGGACGCATATGGAAACCATGACATGCAACCATTTCTATATCATATTATTTTGTATTAGTTGTTAGAACATTAATCACAGACCAAACACCTGTTTTATTTGCTTTTTGAATGATGACATATCAAGTGGATGACCACTTTATTTGGTGATGTAAAATTGTTAAGTGAAGAATAACTTTATTTTGTCATGTAAAATTGTTAAGTAGTGGACCACTTTATTTTGGGATGTAAATTCGTTAAGTGATGGAGCAACTTTATTTGGAACAAGACAATATTTCATTTAGGCTTATCAATATGAAGCATGTGATTTATATTTTATGGATCAATTGTGTTGCAGAATATTTGGAGAAAATAATGTTCATTTATGCTTTCATTATTTCATTTTGTTTGATATACATCATTGTTTCACTATTTGACTAAAAGAAGACAAGGTATAGACAACACAAACCACCAACTGCTGCAAATATTGTAAACGAAGAGTACCAAATTTTATTCATTTTCAAACATTACATAAACAACACAAACCAACCTTGTCAACTACAATACAAGCTCTTACAACACATCATGGATTTGTCATTGAAAGTATAATTATGTTCATTACACATACAACACAAACCACCCCTGCTAACACCTTAATCCTTTTTTGAAAAGACTTGATAGATTTCTCCAAATTAAATATTTTCTTCTACCATCACGAAACTCCTCCCCATTTCTTGTGCACATACAATGCCACCACCCCTTTCTTCAATCTTTATAGTGCCACAATCCTCTTTCTTCAATCTCCACAATGACACAACGCCTTTCAATTATCATATCTTTAGTAAACCACTTGAAGTAATTGCACCCACCACAATGTTCACTTCCATTTTGTTCGAAAAACACTAATCGCGTGACCAACAGTGAAGACTATTTTCAAAAACAAATACAGAAACACCAAGCCAAAACAAAGTTTCCATGTATTTTACCTTGCACTTAGGGCAATCCCAAAAAATTTTCCCTTTGTTCTTCGTAGTTCTTGCCATTTTCAACACTGATTTCTCCCCACAATAGCAAATGGGTGTTACAACCATACTTCTACACCCACCTCTACCACAAGATGACACACTAGGGCTTTGCATTCCCCAAACATTGCAAGTACAAGATGAACAAGACTGGCCGAGAGACATAACTCACCTACGTACACCACAACGTCAGAGAAGAAGAAGAATGAGCAAGATTGACACCAACATCACAAATTTAGGGCTTGAACCAAATGACACATATGTTTTCCACAAATTACATTATGTTCCATTGCATTTCAATTATAAATGACACTTATCCATTATAGAAATCCACCTCAGCATCTCCAAATGTTGTTTAACCCAATTTAACAGAAAATGCATGATTGATACCATTTTTTTTCGAAAATAGGGACCTAATTGAGAATTATTAAATGAATGGACCAAATCGATATTTTCTTATGAAAGGCTAAAATACTCCCATGGTCCACGTTTTCGTTGAGACATCTCAATTAGGTCCATAGATTTTTTTTTAATTTCAATCGGGTCCAAAATTCTGCAAAATTAATACAATTAAGCCCAAATCGTTAACAATGTTAAATTCACTAACGATTTTTTGTATAGAACTGTACATGTTGCAGTGGATGGCTGATGTGGATTTATTTTTTAATGTGAACAGTAAAATGTGGAAATTAATTTTTTAATTAAACGGACATGTTTCTTTAATTGTTGGTTTAAGGTCGTCGTTTTGTTTACTATTATGCTAATTAAAATGTCGTTTTGGTTTGATTTTAAAATTAGGGATTGCGAGGAATAGATATTGCAAGGAATAGGATTGCAACTGAGTGGAACGCAAGGCTGAGGAAGACGCTTCTATGTGTGATCGGGAAGGTTGTTTGCAATCTTGTTTCAGATTTTGAATGTGACTTCATTAGTGAACGAAGGTGATCTGCAGTGAAGGTTAGAAGTTCGATTAGGAATTTGGTTGGTTATTTTCGTTGATTGGGAATTAGAGTTTTTTGGAGGTTGTTATTTTATTTGGTTTGTTTTCATCGATGGAAGTGTGGGAGTGTTGTGTGATTGGGGTTTAAACAGTTACATTATCCATTTTAGGCGTGGCTTTGTGGTCCCCCATTTGATTTGAGCAGTGTAGTTTATATTATTTGTGGTCGTCCATATTAATTTGTCGGTTTGATGGTGGTATGGACGGTAATTTGTGTATTATTTTGTGGGCATTTTAATTTCAGGTTGGATGTCTCAGGATCGTTTCAAAGTGGTGGTCCACCATAGTGGACATTTTGTCAATGATGGCAAGCTGTGGTATGACGATGGGGAAAGGGTATCGTGGTTCTGTGATCCTGATACGTGGAGCTATTTTGAGATTCTTCAAGCACTAAGAGAGTTGGGACATGTTAATCCGAAAGAGTTGTGGTACTCTGTTGGAGGTGAGTCAGTGTTGGAAGATAGGTTGGTGTTGTTGGTTGATGACAAAAAGGCTATGCATATGGCCATCATATCTATGATAAATGGTGTTATTCATATTTATATGGTGCACAAGATGACTGAACCTGAGGTTATTAACATGATCGAAGGGGTTGTGGTTGATAATGAAGGGCATAAAGAAGTGGAGGGTGATGGTGAAATTGAAAAGGAATTGGATGATGGTGAAGTAAATGAAGAAAAAGAGATAAATAACGAGGATGTGTAGGAGGCTGATGCTGAAGTTGAAAAGGAGTTTGATGATGGTAAAGTAAATGGATCCAAAGAGATAGATAACAAGGATGTGAATGAGGTTGATGCTGAAGTTGAAGAGAACTTACATGAGGTGGATGGGGTTGAGGTTTATGATGAAACCGAACATAAGTCAGATGAGAAGGGTGAGGATACAACGACTGATACTGTTGCTGAGAAGTTTTCTGATGAAGGGCTTGTGGATGTGACTGTTGAAGGTGACGTGGAATGTGAGTCCTAGGATGGTTACGTGGAATGTGAAGTTAACATTGCAGGAGCATGTTTTTCCAGTCAACAACAGTGTAGTAATTCACATGAGGATGAGGTTGGAGGAGTAGGATCTAGTGATGAATTTTCTGATATTGAGTGGCACTCAGATGAATTCTTTACTGCTACAAACAATGATAAAGAGGGTTATGGAAGCTTTCCAACCTTTTCAATGCCAAAAAGTATGGATCAATACAAATGGGAAGTAGGTACTTATTTCAGAGAGAAAAAAGAAATTTACAGAAGCCATTCGAACCTATGCATTGACAAATGGAAAGAATTTAATATTTGACCGAAATGACAAGAATATAGTTATTATCAAATGTTTTGGTGCCAAGGGAAAGTGCAATTGGTATGCTTACTGTTCATATATGTCTGTAGTGAAGTCTTGGCAACTTAGGAAAATAATTGATGAGCATAGCTGCAATAGAGACTTTAATGTCAAGTTAATGAATGCAAAATGATTGAGTAAGAAGATAGAAAAGACTGTTAGAGAAAACCCACATTTGAAGGTGATGGATATTCGTGACAAGGTCTCTAGGAAGTGGAATGTATGTATCTCTAGAAATACGACTTTCAGAGCTAAAGCTATTGCAAGAGATGTTGTTGATGGGTCACTCACATAGCAGTATAGAAGAATATACAATTATGCACATGAGCTATTGAGAGGAAATCCAGGTTCTACAGTTAAGGTTAAAGTCGAAAACATTGTTGGTGAAGTAATATTTAGTAGGTTTTATGCATTCCTGAAGGCATGCAAAGATAATTTTGCCGCATGTAGACCTATCATTAGAGTGGATGGATGTTTTTTGAAACGCAAGTATGATGGAGGGTTATTGACAACAGTTGGAAGAGATGACAATGACTAAATTTTACCAATAGCATATGCGGTTGTAGAAGTTGAGAACAAGGACTCATGGAGATGGTTCATGGAGCTTCTAATAAATGATTTGGGTGGGGAAATAACTTCTTATCCAAATGTCATGCCTCCAAAGAAAAAAAGCTTGCCTGGAAGACCTAAGAAAAAGAGAAGATTGGAGCCCTAGGAGTTAAAGAAAGATGATACTCAAATGTCTAATGGAGGGTTTCGTAAAATGTGTAGTGTATGTAGGCAACTTGGACACAACAAGAATTATTGTCCTATTCGACCACAACAAACTGAATCACAATTTGGGCCAGCAGGTGGTCCAACATAATCTGGCTCAACAGGTGGTCCATCACAATCTGGTCCAACTGGTGCTTCATCACAATCTAGCCTAGTAGGTGCTTCACCACATTCTGGCCTAGCAATTGCTCCACCACTATCTGCTTCATCACAATCAGCTCCACCACAATCTGGGCCAACAGTCGCTCCACCACACTTTGGTTCACAATCTGGTCCACCAGGCCAACCAACAACAGGGCCATCAAAATCACTCCCACCAGGTGCAGGCCAACTAGTGAGGAACAAGCTGAAGGCTAGAAGGGAACGTGTTTGGAAGTCATGAATTTGAAGGGGATGTGTTTTAGTTCACCATGCATGTTTTAGAAGTGTTGATCCCATTTTGATTTTGTGCATCTGTTGTAATGATGAAACCAATGCAAATATACTCTGTTGTTATTTTGTTGATTTTGTGCATCTGCTGTAATAATGAAACCAATTGTTATTTTGTAGTTATTTTGGCTCTGTTATGAGCAACAATATGGTGTAACTCTGCAGTACATTCATTATCAACACCTATATAATAGTTTGGATATTATGTTCTAAAATTGGGTTTGTTATAGCACCACTTTTTTTTTTTTCAATTATTCAATAGTATGTGATGCAATTGGCTCTGATATATCAATAGTTTTATTATCAATTCTTCAATATCAATGTAAATTAGAACAACCGACATTGGAATTGGACACCAAAATGTTGTGCATAAACTTAATCAAACTTTTTCATTCAATACACAATCAAACTTTTTCAACAACGAAAATAAGATTACATTCAATACACAAACAAAACAAACCCCCCAAATTAACACCTTTATCCTGTTTTCCAAAATGATGACAAATTTTTCTAAACTCATAATTTTCATCCTTTGCCCATACATTTCTTTCATATTTAGCACACTAACATCCCTTTCTTCATTCTTCGTTACTGGACCAACAATTTCTTCATTTTCATCTCCACTGAACCAACTAAAGTAATTGTAGCCAAGCAATTGTTCAGAACCCCTTTGTCCAAAAAGCAAACATTACCTTAAACGAAAAAAAAAAGTTCCATGGATCTTACCTTATACTTAGGACAACCCCAGAATTGTTTCTCCCTATTTTTAGGGGTTCTAGCAGTTCTCAAGACAACTTTCTCACCACAATAGCAAACTGGCATTGAATCCAACCTCTTTGACCCATCTCTATTAGAAGAACCACTTCGATTTTGCACCCCCCCAAACCCATTATAGGAGCACGACGACCATGAATGATAAGGAGCCATAGACAACCGGGGAAGACAACCTCTTCTCTTCTCTTCTCTCCTTTGAGTTCCTGCCATCGAAAATGCTAGGGCAAACTACTTGATGTTACTAAATAGGAGAACACCACGTCATTTATACTGCTTTTCAAATTTAAATGACACCAATGCATGTAGAAAAGTCTAGATCATCAGGTGTAAACACCGTTTATGAAAAAAAATAACGAAATGGGTTTAATTGTAACAATTTTGCAGAATTTTGGACTCAATTGAGATTAAAAAAATCTATGGACCTAATTGAGATTTTTGAGACCAAGGGAGTATTTTAGCCAAAAATAAAATCTTAAAAATATAATTGAAATTATTTTTGTTAAAAATACAACTGTCTTATGATAGTTAAGAGTTCTCAACATTTATTATGTATTTGGTTCAGCATTAACGTATAATCAATTTTTCAGTATAAAATGTGAATAAGTTTGGCTTTTAAAATCAATTTGAAAGAAAATATTCGCGTCTAAAGAAAAACAGCAAGTTGCTTCTTCGTCCACAAATCAATTCCTGTAAAATCAATTTTGAAATGTATATCCAAATAAACTCTTAGTTGATTTCGGCTCAAAGGCTGAATTCGATAATGCTGATGGTACATTTTGCTTGAAGTTTATGTAAATGAATATGGGTTTGAAAGCATGGAAAACAAATAACAAAATGCAAAATAATGAACCAACTTTTACATAAAAAAGTTAATAGAGCGGATGGATTTGAAAATAAAAACAAGGATATAATAGATTATCGAGACACTTTTTAATAAAATATTTATAAATAAATAATTAAAATATAAAATAATATAAAATAAAATAAAATAAAATAATATTTGATACATATATGTTTTTAAATGTAAAATAATTAAATTAGCAAAGTTTAAAATAATAAATAACATAAAATAATTTCAATTTCAATATTTGGCAAATCATCTTAGTTAATTTATTTTTTTAATATAACTTCCGATTTAAAAATAATTTTGTTATTTTAATTTAAAATTTATTTAACTTTAATTTATATTTTAAAAAAATTATTTTTGTTGAATAATTTTTAAAATAAAATTATAAAAATTTACTTATTAAACATATATACAAAATTGATTCTGTTATATCTATCCTGATATCTAATATATCATATAATCTCTCAACTCACTTTCTACCTTGTTTCTGTTAATCAAACTTCTTTTACTTCCTTCTAATCCAAACAAATAACAAGCCACTTTCTGTTCTGTGTGGAGCCACTGCTACTCTTGGATCGCCTCTAAACGACCATGAATTCATCGGTAATTACAATTCTGTCGCAAATACCGCACACAAACTTCTTGATTTTTCTTTCCGTCCTTCTCAACCCTTTCTCTCTTTTCCTTCTTCTGTGTCTGCATGTTGACGACTGTTTTGGGATATGGAACAGCAGAAAACTCTCTCCGGTTCCTCGCAGAGCCCTAGATCTCCTTCCTCCTCGCAACCGTTCCTCTCTGTCTCCGTCACCGATCCCGTTAAGCTCGGCAATGGCGTCCAAGCCTACATCTCCTACCGCGTCATCACCAAAGTACTTCAATCATTCGCCTGATTACACTTCCTTTCTTTCACTACGCGTTATCTATTAATTGTTTATTTTATTTTACTTTTGGTTTTGGAATTTCTTGTTGAATCTAAGTCGAACTTTGGTTTTCTAGTTGATGGAGGTCGTAGGAGTTTTTCTTTGAATTCAACTTTGACCGCATTGTCAATTTCGAAGAGTTTATTGCCAGGATTAGATTTTCAAGGAATTGTGATTATTGAAATTTGTTGAACATTGCGATTTAGAGAAATTAGTTAGAAGCTGAAATTTGTTGGATTGCTTGAGTTAATTGAGATGTGCATTGGTTTGATGTTGATCATTCTCTTGTTACTATTTAGGGTAGTTCGTAGAGTTTCTCATTTCCTCCCTATAGTTGGGTGCAGTCCTCGTGAGCGTGGAGTCGGACATAATTAGCACAAGGGTGGGTATTAGGAAAATACATTTTGGTCACTTAAGCTAATAGGAAGTCTCCATGGGAGGTGAGAATGAAGAATTGTGTGTCCTATTCCACCTTTAAGTGGGATCCTTCTTCCTCTTCCGTATTAACTGTGCGGGCAAGTGTCCATCCTTAAAGCGCAATGGCCTTGTTCACCTGTAAAATGCATTCAAAATGTGCGGTCCGGGTGAAACGGCCGCAACAATTGTGACCATGAATGAAGAGGGGGTGTGCTTGTTGGTTGATGATTGAGCTTGACCTTGATTACTGCTTGTTGTATTAAGTGCCTTGTCTCTTTGATTCTTATTTTGCGTAAGTAGGTTAGTTTGTAAGTACTAGCTGCCACTTTTTATGATCTGTATGAAATAAATTGAACAGGTATTTATGAACTTTCAAATGCTACAGTAATTAAGGAAACAAAAAAATATAGTGTTTTATGTTGAAATAAAGCATTTATCACATGAGAACACACAAACAATGGTGACAGGGTTTTCAAACTCGCGGTAACCATAAAATGTTAGAAATATTAATCTGTTCAACTCGTTAGGAAACTGTTTTCTTAGAGGGCATTAGTTAGACCCTTGTTTATTACTCCCTTATTTTAAACTGAAAAATATTCTTTTCATTATGAGTTATAGTTTTTTCCTACCACCACTATAATACACAAGATGTGCAACTTTGGTTTTTTGTCATCTGAAACAATTTGGCAGACAAATTTCCCTGAGTACCAAGCACCTGAGAAGATTGTTATAAGACGTTACAGTGACTTTGTCTGGTTACGTGATCGCCTTTTTGAGAAGTACAAAGGCATTTTCATTCCCCCTCTTCCAGAGAAAAGCGCTGTAGGTAAGATCTCGTGTACGCTAATGTTATTGTGAATTTAGTATTAGTTTGAAAGTAGCTACTGTCATTGGAATATGTATGCTAATGCTGCTACCTTGATACTTGTTCAATGCTCTATCTTCCTTTGCGACTTCAGCTCATGTTAATTTTGGGTAGTTGTGTTGCCCTTTTCATTTATTGTCACAAAAACAATTTGAGTGAGGAAAACTGCTGCTTTTTAATACTACTTTTCGCATGGTCAAACCAAAAATATTATCATAGGTTTCTTTTATGTTCAGAATTAATTTTGGAGATATCAAGTCATCTGCTTTACCTTTTTGTCTATTTCCCAGTCTCAGGTTTCTGGTGGAACTTAGTAGCTTGTATTAGTAACTTAATTCTACTGTTTGATGTCTGTGGTTTCTTTTATGTTCAGAATTAATTTTGGAGATATCAAGTCATCTGCTTTACCTTTTTGTCTATTTCCCAGTCTCAGGTTTCTGGTGGAACTTAGTAGCTTGTATTAGTAACTTAATTCTACTGTTTGATGTCTGTGGTTTCTTTTATGTTCAGAATTAATTTTGGAGATATCAAGTCATCTGCTTTACCTTTTTGTCTATTTCCCAGTCTCAGGTTTCTGGTGGAACTTCGTAGCTTGTATGTGAGAGCTGGAATGTCCTTGTCAAGATTAACCGTGCATTTAGTTAACCGTGCATTTAGTTGGTGGTTCACTAACATGAGACTTTCATCGCTGATATGTATTTTAAGTTGATTGAGATCCTAGAAGCCATGCTTTGTGCTTATATAAAATTCATTCTTGACTTGATATTATTGCTTTTTAATGTTGATCATCATCCTAAATTCCTGTCATAAACTTTTGCATTTTTGATTTTAATTTATTCAATAGAACCTTGAAATGTTGTTGCCACTTAAAGTTCTGTCTTGGCTTCTCTTTTTGTTGTTATTGCAGAGAAATTTCGTTTCAGTGCTGAGTTTATTGAAATGAGGCGGCAAGCATTGGATGTATTTGTAAATAGGATCGCATCGCATCGTGAACTTCACCAAAGTGAGGACCTGAGGTTGTTTTTGCAGGCGGAAGAAGAGGTGATGGCTCACTTGCAGTAGACTTTATTTCTATGTGGAGCTTTGTCCATTTTAGATTCAATTTGCTCTGTTCTCTTTCTACTCGCTTTTTTACTGCTTCTATCATTGTGCTGTTACTGCACTGTATTTTTGTCCAAAGTTGAATTATAATTATTGTCACTCATTTTGTAAGTATTTTGCAACAGTAGTTCATACTAGAGAGTGGAATACGGAATGTACAAGTGTTGTTAGTATTGTTTCTTTTGTATAGTATTCCTTACTCTTGTCTCTATATTGTATTTTAAGTGCTCAATTTCTGTTCTTTTTCTCATATTTGACTTTTTTAAAGAAGGGAAATATGAACTTAGATTATCTTCATTTCATTACACATATTATGCAGACAATGGAACGGTTAAGGTCACAAGAGACTGGCATATTCAAGAAGAAGCCAGCAGATCTAATGCAGATTTTTAAGGTAAGACGTTTTATTTCTTTGACAAGTTCTAATGATATTCAACTATTTTTGTTTTAGAATCAATAGAAGATGCTATTATAATGAATTTCACAAAAAAGATAAATGAATGTTATTAGTTACTATGGGGTTTCTTCTTTTAGCATAAAATTCAGGCAAGGATAACTAGCTGACATGAAACTGTTGGTGATTGTAGTCTTTATTTTTTAACCGATCAGCATATGTAGACCATAGATAGGGCAATCAACTAGGAAATGACCTGTTTTTAGACTTTTCCTTGAAACAGCTGCAGGCTTGTTAGTTGCATTTTGCTAGATTATTGTGAAATTCTGCCACTTCCGTGCTTCATTCTCAGATAATTTCCTCAGATATGAATATGTTCATGCAAACAAGCTCTCAGATTGCCTTTTTGCTATTCGATCTGGTTGAGAGTGCTGTTTATCCAGCTTTCTAAGTTTGTTGTTTATGTGAATTTTGACAGGATGTGCAGTCTAAAGTGAGTGATGTTGTCCTTGGGAAAGAGAAGCCAGTAGAAGAAACAGATCCTGAGTATGAAAAAATGAAACATTACGTCTTTGAGCTTGAAAACCACTTGGCTGAAGCTCAAAAACATGCATACCGTCTTGTGAAGAGGCACAGAGGTATATGACGCAATTTAAGATTCTGTTTTGGTTCATATTATTGCTTTCTGTTCTGTATCTACTTTCTGTTTTATAATTTTGTTCTCGTTTTATCCTCTTTTCTGACAAGATAAATTCATAATTCATTATGTTCGTGCAGAATTGGGGCAATCACTGTCTGATTTTGGAAAAGCAGTAAAACTTCTGGGTGCTTCTGAAGGAAATGCTCTTGGGAAAGCATTCTCTGAACTTGGGATGAAGTCAGAGATTTTATCAGTCAAGCTGCAAAAGGAGGTAATTCTCACGTGTTTGTTGTTGGACATCGTTGTACTGGTTATTCATATGTTTGCATGACGGTATTGCCTATTATTGACGGATCAAACTGAGACAAACTATCCTACTATAATAGGCCCATCAGCTCTTGATGAATTTTGAAGAACCATTGAAGGATTACGTCCGTGCTGTACAATCTATTAAGGTAGTCCCGGTCTTGTTTTCTTTCAGTATTTAATTACTAATTTGTCTAACTTCATTGAAATATTATGTGTGTTATGCTTGAAATATATTTCCAGTTGCCTTAGTAAAACAATTATTCAGTTATGCGAATCATATAATTTCTGCTCCTCCTACTGAGATCAAAAAATGGATTGTTATACCTTTTTTTTTTTAATCTAAAGCTCTTGGTTTACATTCTGAAACAGGCAACGATAGCAGAGAGAGCCAATGCCTTCAGAAGACAATGTGAACTGGCTGAAACATTGAAGCTCAAGGAGATTAATCTGTATAAACCTGGTTACCTGTTTTTATTATTTGCCTAATTTAATTTTTATTGCAGAATAATTCCTTTTTAATATAAACATCATTCTATGGCTAAGGTCCCTTTCCTGCAAGGAAATTTGTTTTCTGCATATGTGAAATCAAAATAAAACCCTTATTTGTGTCTTGTATTCTGTGATATGATAAAAGCCTTAAAAAAGTCTTGGTGCCATATATTTTGATACATATGTTTGCAATGCAGTGACAAGCTCACGCTGATTCGATCAGATAAAGTTGCAGAAGCTGAGCATGAATATAAAGAGGCAAGCAAGTTTGGTTGAATATTAACCTCCACTAATGAGAAATATATGCAATTTCTTTTTACCGGACTGACATGATTTTGCCATGCAGTTGAAGGCAGAGAGTGAACAGGCGACGAATACATTTGAGACGATTGTGAAACTAATGAATGAAGAGATGGAGCGTTTTCAGGAACAGAAAACATTAGATATGGGGATTGCTTTCCATGAATTTGCCAAAGGTCAGGCTCGTCTTGCAAATAGTATTGCAGACGCGTGGCGAAGTTTTATACCGAAACTGGAAGCATGTTCCTCCCTCGTGGAGAATTAATCAATTAGTTCCGCAGAGCATAGATAAAGTACTCTTTGATGGGTTGTTACAAGGACCAGGGTATGGCAGACGCAGGTCGCAGCTCTTGTTTTGTAAAAGAGCTTTCGAATTATTATTATTATTATGCTGGAAAAGGTGTGTTTTTCTTTTTGGTCCATCTTGTACTAATCTTAAACAGAGTAAAGGGGTTACCTATCCGCACTTTTGTCTTCAATTTTGCTGCTCTTGCTGTTGCTATTTCTCTATCTTCCTCCATTGTATATAGTCACAGTGGATTTACAAGCAGAAAAGAAAATGTTATTATTTTGGACAAGCTTTTCACTTAACAAATTACATAAATTTAATTAATATTTCCCACCAATTATACTTGCTGGTAAGAAACATGCGCGAGTGGCAACTACTACATTCTGTTGCTGGAAATGGTGTCGGATTTGCATGATAATAAGGAAGGTAGAGCTACCAATAAACTCTTTTTACACATTGTTTCCAATTTAAAGTTTATTTATTGAAAGTCTGAAAATTATGAGTGAGCTCCATCAAAACAAAAATTTGTATAATTGATCAGTACACTATACTAGTTTACTATTTGAACATGAACAATATTCTTATGGAGATCTTGCCACGTAGTAGTGGTTTTACATTCTTAATTAATTGTTATTATTTTTTTAACATGAAAGATGACGAGTCCCTAACTCTTAGGAAGAACAAAAATGTTTAGAAGGGAAGTATCTTCATCTTTCTTCTCTTATTAGATTTAGTTTTATATTGACTTTTCTTGTATTGACTTAAGTTGAGTTGATTTATTGACTTAGCTAGAGTTGATTTGTTTACCTTTGACCTTGATTGTTTGTTTTTTCGATCAAACTAGTGTCAATTTGAAGGAGGATAACACTATTTGGAGTGAAGGAAAACCTTAACCTTGGAACCATACATGCCATATACACATTTGGAGAGTTGGAAGAGCTTGGAGTTGACCTTCATTTTTGAAGGTCAATAGGCGCATAAGGATAAGCTTAGCCACCAAGCTAGGTCACTCCATTTAAAGACACCACCTTTAGTTGACCTAACTTCTAGAACCATGCTTTTGTGTTTTTGCTTCTTAGTCCTTAGCTTTGTCCTTTTGCAAAGAGACCCGTCCCAGCACTTATAAAGAGGCTCTTCTAGACTTGTATAATGGTTGAGTATTTTGAGTAAAATTACCTTATATTTGACCATTTGTGAGAGTGCTCTCTTTGATAGTATCATCTTCTCTAGTCTTATCTCTAGTCTTATATGATCGGTCTTTGTCGAGTTCACTTCCAAAACTCAAATCATTTTTTAAATAGTTTTTTCAAGTTTTTAAAGAATTATGTAACCCTAATTTCTCATTTTGAATGATAATATGTGGGAGCAAGGTCAATACTTGTCTAGCCTAAAAAGCCAAAAAATAATTTTTGTCCATTATTTTCTTATTTCATTTATAGGGAAAATTAACATTTTGAAAATCACATCAACTTCACACATTTGATTAAAGGTACCGCTCGGACGGACGCTATAGGGTGCTAACACCTTTCCTATGCGTAACGGACTTCCATATCAAAAATTTAATTTTGGCAGACTATGCTTTATCTTTACAGTTTTTCATAATAAACTGTGGTGGTGAATCCAAACCGTCCTTTTAAACCGTTTCTTTTTTGTTTGTCGTCCCGTTGTGATTTCAGTTGTGACACCTGCGTTGTCCTTTCTTGAAGCGTTGCCAAAGGAGTTGCAGGATTATCCCCAACCATCCCTTCTAGGAAGGAATGTCCTCGATCAGCACCAAAAACTTTTGGTATACATCCTTCCCAACGTCAAAGTGGTCATCATAAATTGAAATGTCATAGAGAAGCGTTGTCTATCGCAAAGCTTTACAAAAGCCCAACTCATGCTAGAAAATCACTATTGCCTTCAAGTTCCAAACCTACTTGTCGAGGTTGTCATAAGAAACCTTCAATTCCTTTAGCTCACAGGTCACCTCGACCAACTCTTCAGAAGTCTTCTTCTCATTCTCTTCTATTTCATGCATCTGTTCTTCCAGGACCTCTTATCACTTTGGGCCTGGGTTTGTTACTTGCGAATCTCCACCAGCTAAGAGGATAAAGTCCTTTTCTCCATAGTTAATGATGACAGTTGTTGTTTCAACGAAGCAATCTTAGCCTCGAGCTTCTCAATACGTTGAACCTTTAGTAACTCATGACCAAGCAACCTCCCAATCACCAATGCTCTTGATTGGTGCTCCACGAAGGCATTTACCAAGGAAGAAAGGGGAGCTAAGGAGAAGATCTTGACCTCATCTTGGGAAACTGTAATACTAAAGCCATCAAAGATCTTCATTTTTGTCCGTTTTAGTCTATTGAATGCTCCACCTTCTTCAATGTGATAACGTTTTGGGGAAGGACATTGAGATGTACTGCCCCCCTTGCGTCTTCTTCTTTATTTTCTTCTCATTAGGTTGGGGAGGTCGAGGACTTCTTGTTTCTACATTCGAGGTCACTGTGACCAAGTTATCAGATGGAGGGTTGGAGGTCTCTTTTCCTTTGCTACGAGCATTCAGCTGGTCTCGCAGGAGACGGAAACAAATTTTATGACCAACACCAACACCTTCATGGGGAGCCATCATAGCTACAAAAACAAACAAGAAGTAAGTCGAGTTAATAAAGACCTAGTAAAAGCGAAAAGGCGAACACATACCATGCATTTCATTGCGTGGACAAGAAGAATTAAATGCAACCTCCATATATTTAGTTAGAAGTCGTTGACGGAAGGTATCCAAGAGGCTAATAATTGTGCAATCGTTAGCAGTCATCAAGGTCCTCAGCCAATCATCATAATGAAGAGGATAACGAGTCTAAAAGAAAGAGAACTTAGGCTTATCTCCATTGTAAAAATTAGAACAACTAGAAGGGTTTACCCCTACCTTGAAGAATTTGTTTTCATAACTCTTGAAAGAGAAGGTATATGGTGTAAGGAGACACGACTTCGACCGACCAAACAAGGATAGCCAGCTAATTGAGTCTTTAGGATGAGTGCTATAATGGTGATAGAACACAAGTGGAGAGGGTGTCATACCTAAAAGCTTACAAAGAATCCTAAACGCATGCAAAGCCGCCCAATAGGTAGGGTGACGTTGCGTCGGGGCCACGTTTAAAATACGCAATACCCCCATAGTGAAGTCATCAAAAGGAAGCAAAACATGTAGGTGGATTATTAAAACCGAATACATGTAGAAGAAGTCACCATCAGACCCCTCTTGCCTATGACAGACATTGTCTACTTGCCCTACCTTGTTCACAAAAATAACATCATCTTGGGCATTCTTCTCAAGAGGGTAAGCATCAACAAACCTATGGACCCACGATGACCACTTATATCTAGAAAAATACTCACGCACACCCCGATCGACCCATTCATACCTTGTGCGAAAGTGAAGGTCCTTTAACACTTCCGTCAAAGAGGTAATGGCACTATAAGTGCTACTAGAGGAAATTATCGAAGACATACCTATACGCTTTATATGGGCTTTACCAACCAAGGAATTACAATCAAAAGAGGACGAGGACAAACACACACCTGTAGAGTAGCAACAACACATGTCTCACTCCCAATAAATTGTCATATCACTTTTGGCTAGGTCCATCTCACGTTAAACATCTTCAACCTTTTAATCCCTTATGTATCTTCAAGACTAGGGGGCTACTATACTAGTATAGCCTAAGACTATTAGGCAGCCCAAGATAAACAAGAATTTTTCTTACTTAAAATACCCTGGCATTCATAAAGGGTTGAGGACGACTCGACCCACTATTGTAGGACCATCAAAACCCCAACCAGCACATCTTAGCATTTAAGTTTAGATTACGCAAATAAGTAGAGGACATTTCAGGTCACAAAACGGGCTAGGATACCTCGACTGACTCTGCCACAATTATGGGATGTTGTGCATCAAGGTAGAAGACACTTCAGCCTACAATAACATATACATCAAAGACTATCAACCAACACATCTCGACTTTGGGAGACTAGTGTATATGCATAAGTCAAGAACATATCAGCCTAGTATATATGTGTAGGTCGAAGACACCTCAACATGCACTAAGAGACTAAAGACATGTATGTCACTGCTCTAGTATGGATCCACAAGACAAAAGGATAAATCACATAGTGATTAAGGACACGTAAATGCATTAGGAAACCCTAAGACGAGTTAATCATATGTGAACTGTAGGCCCAATAAGCAAGGCCTATCCAGATAATATAAATAGCATTGTTGACGAGATAAGTCAATGATCTCATTTATAACAATATCTTGATTTACTACTAGTAACTAACTTGTGTGTCAAAGTGTCGTTTTAGACTTTCTCACCGAAGTCACACCACCTTCATTGGAAGAAAACATCTCGACTGAAGTAAGGAAGAAGGCTTGCGATCTGACGAATAGGAAGAAGGATGGACTCTAGAGCTACCTAATACATCTCAATAATAGAAGATTTGTGTCTCTCTGCCTACATCTCAACCCAACAGGAAAAATATATTTACATTATTAAATTATAAAAGAGAGGAACTTTTTATACTTTTTCTAGACCCTTCTTTCTTCTTTTTTCTCTCTTCTTCTTTGTTCTTCTAACTATGCTCAACTTTCTTCATTTATGTTTGTATATTTATCTTTATTTTTTTTCTTTATTAAAATAAATGTACTTGGATTTGTTATGACACACGTGTCGAAAGGTTGGACTTTGTCAGCTTCAACGCTTCTTGGAGTAGGACTGTGTTTGCTCTGGTGTGTCCATTAACAGAGCCCTAATAGGCGTAAAGAATGTAATAAAATTATTAATATTAAATTATACAATGTAAAGAGAGTAACTTCTTTTTTAGACCTTTCTTCCTGACAAATCGTTTTTCTTTTTCTCTATTCTTTTTTTTTTCTTCTAATTATCCGAAAGTTTCTCCATTCTTCCTTCAACTGTGCGCAAGTTTCTTCCTTCTTCCTCCAACTGATTTTTTTGGGCCGTTCAGGAGGAAACTCAAACAACACAACTTGTTTCTTACGTTTTTATATTTATCTTTTGTTTATCTTTATTTTCTTTCTTTATTAAAATAAAGTTTTATGGTTTTTTTATGACACATGCGTCAAAGGTTGAACCGTGTCAGCTCCAGCACTTCTGACCGTGTCAAACTAATGTGTCGGATACTGCAACGTACCCGCACCTTTGTGTCCGTGTTGGAAGTAGGGAAACCTTATCAGAGCTTCGTAGAGCAAAACTTGTTTATGTTTGTAATGATTCAAGGTAAAGAACTCGTGATGAACATGAATCCAATTGATTGGTTGTTCTATCTAGTTATAAGACGTTTCCAAAGGATTCTTCAATTCTCATGAAAATGACTTTACATTTGAATAAATTATAAACCATGATACAAATGATTATTAAAGGGCCTAAGTTGTTCTAACTAAGAACTAGACTCCTGCATCTTTCATTTTCCTATGTTTCTAAAAACTTCTGCGGCATGATTTTGGATATTCTCATGCCACATATTGCAGTGGTGACATAACTGAGACGAAAATTAATCAGCTCTCGAGAATATTCTTTTGCTTATATCCTCACAGTCAAACATTATCCCAATTCTCTGATTCATCAATCTTGAGATTCGTTCTGGCACGGAGATTGAAGTTGCATGCTCCAACGGCCTCTTCAACAGTTAGATAGATCCATCTCTGTCCTAAATGATTTTGGAACTTCGATTTGTTCAGTTTCTTCATCACCTCGCTTCCAGGATTCACCAATACAAGCTGAATGCATAGGAATGGAACGTTAGAAAAAATATATATAATTTCTTTGATGATTAAAAAAGTAATTGATGATAACAGGAAAGAGAGATTACTTGAAGTTCTCTTCTCTCAGTAATCTTCTTCACCTCTTCGAGCATACTTATTCCACTTGTATCGATGTTTCCAACACCTGCCAATAAAATTACACTGCAACTCAGACTGAAAATTCTAAAACAAAAAGTGTTAACACATTCTTTATCAGTCCTATAATTAAATTCACAACATTAGACCTCAAGATTTTGTAATTTCGAAAAAGTTCGATAGTGCAATCAAAACATCGTGTTTGAGATTATCTGTGGTGAACGTTTTTTCGTTTACTAATAATTAATCAAATGTGAGCTACCATAGTTTCCAGGTCCATCACTCACCACTCATATCCATTATAACATACTGCAAACTTGTCTCTGCAGTAGCTTTGATTCTGTTTTCTTCTTCATCAATCCACCTTGTGATCCTATGCAAAACAACAAAGTTTTGTGGTAAGTATTTACTATACTTTGTTTTTGGCATGTGAGAAAAACACTCCAAATTTGCAGGTAGATTACCTTTCTCGTAAATAGCCTGCATTGGCAAAGTAAATGGGTGCATCAATTTCTAGGATGAGGATTCCAGGAACATGTTTTGCATTTGGATATTGTTCAACATTTCTGTAAATCCCAGAATTTGGAATATTTCCCAAAACGAATGTCCTTGGCCTTGCAATGAATAGCAGTACTCGAAGCACAGAAATTGCAACCTGAAAACATATATACATGCACATGAAATCCCATATTAAGTTCATAAATCTTTATATTAATCTTATAATGAGTAATTCAAAATTCACCACACTGATACATACAGCTATGACTAAGCCAATTTCAACACTGCCAAACACCACGCCAATGTATGCACTCATGCACACAACAAAGTCAAATTTGTCAATCTTCCACAGATGAATGGCTGCTTCATAATCTATGAGGCCAAGCATTGCAGATACAATAATGGCTGACAGCACCACCAGGGGAGTGTAATGGAACAAGGGTGTGAGGAATAGCAATGTTAACATCACTGCAATTGACATTATAATGTTGGAAGCTGCTGTCTTGCATCCAGCATTATAGTTCACCGCTGAGCGTGAAAATGGCCCTGAAACAAATTCATTTTTTTAACCAAAAGTCAGCAATTGATGCAGAAAAGAAATAATTCATTCATTGTTCTTAATTGTGGCAGAGAGTTCGTGAAATAAGGCTAAACAAGAATATATAGAGTAAATATTTCATGTTGACGCTTAACAGTTAAAATATTTACCTGTTGTGAGGTAGCAAGAGGTGAAAGAACCAACTATGTTCATGGTACCAATAGCTATCATCTCTTTGTTGCCATCAATATTGTAATTTTTATACATTGCAAAGCTTCTTCCCACTGCTATTCCTTCCTGAACAATATATATCATCAAACTCAACATCAAGATCTTGTTGAAATCTAAACTAACAAGGATAGCAGTTGTAGGATTTTGTGTTGGATTATGAGATTCATTTCCTTTTCAATGGGAAAATAGGTAAAGTAGGAATTCAGATGTGGTTTAATCTCTAGTTAGATGTGTTTTCCATATTGACTTCTCGCAAGAAAAATTAAAAATGATTTTTTATAAATTGAAATTAACTAATACACAAAGAAAAATAAAAAATTTGGAAAACCTATGAGAAAACTTTGTGTTAATTGTATGTTAAAAAAAATTAAACTAAATATTTTTTTTTTATAAATGAATTTATACCTATTCTAATTTGAACTTAATTAATCTTTTTTATTTTCCTTTAGAAATTTTTACGAAAAAATCTTCCAAAAGTCTCAAATGGTTAAAATGTAGGATGAAAATAAAGAATATCTTTTGTAATAAGCTATAAGCTTTTAGGGTGTCTCTTGTGACTTTAATCTTTCAATATGAGTACTTAGTCTCTTGCCTTATATCAAACTCTAGAACCGAGTTTTAGATCTAACTGGGTTAAGAGGAATTTAAGGGAAAAAAAAGGTCCAAATCAATATGTAAAAAATTAATCAATTTGGATTCTTTAATTTTCAGGCACTTTATCACATTTAGATACTATGTTTCTAAATTTCTATCATGAAAAAAATAACATACAAATTCTTTGAAAATAAATAAGTTATTTCCGAGTAGTGTGCAAAGGTTTGATTTTAAAAATTTTCAACTCTAATCTTCAATATTAACAAGAGAATTCCAACCCCACCTAACCTTTTGTTATAAGGCAGCATAATAGCTACTACGAAATACAATATGGATAGATTTTCATTCTATGCTTACATTTTAAAACAGTGTTATTTGTAGAAGTAAAATAGATGAATATCTCACTTGCATGTTATCATCACTCTATAACAAGATTTTTCGATCCAACGTTTTTTTTTTTTTTTTCATTTTACCCAAGGCACAACCATGTTTTGAGTATCCATTCACAGTAAAATCAAAGAAGACCATACCAGTAGCTAAAAACAGAAACGTCACTAATGATGATAGTGCTATGTTTCTTTTTCTCTTAATTATTTAGAAAAATGTGAGCTTTTATAGTTGTATTTTGTCTTTTTTATGGTGATTAGGCATTTTGGATTGCGTGTATGAAAAGCATATTAGGCATGCATTCCGACAAAGTAATAGAGTTTGAAAGGTACTCACTGCTAGTGATATGATGCCAACAACAATGCCAGTTTTCACAGCTGTGGTCATATAAGGTGACACAAAAACCAGCTTTGTTACTGATGCTGGATTTAAACCCTTCTTCAATTCTCCTATCTGATTCCATTTCACAATTCACAAAAAAACATTACTATATCAGATACCTATCCTTTTCTTCACACCAATATTACCAAATTTCCACTGCAGGAAACTACATGTTTCATCTATAATACTCATAGTAATAATAGTAACTTTTGTAAACATCTGTATAATTAGGTTAAATACATTATCCATGCATCTGACAAACATCAACAGTGTCAACCTTGTACCCTTGCTTATAAATGATTCCTCCACTGCTCCAACCAGAACAGAAAGTTCATGATTATGGATGCTAGGTAGGACCCAATAGTGTTTGGTTGTTACAGAAAAAAACTCTGGAAATCACGTTTTATCTACAAAAATATATTTGATCCAATCATGGTTCTAAAGAAAATCTGAATAATGATAAATAAGTTTAATCAGTAATTTTCAAACTCGTAACACACTGACTGTGATACAAGACTCACTTTTGTACCTTCTTTATCAGTAGTTTTGGAAAAAGAACAAGATTTTCTTAGTTTTGCACAACAAAATTTAGGTTGTAATGCTTGATATTTGCATGAAATAGATGAGATAAAAATAACACTCACCACTTCAACTCCGTGCTTCTCAGCATGAGTGAAATAAACTAACACACTTCCCAATATAACCGATGTTAACGGCGCCATTGCTGACACCCAAAAAAACCTTGGTTGTTTTTTGCTCTGCATGAAATCACAAACTGTAATCACTATCAATTTTTTTTTATTAACTGATAATCACATTTTTTCTGCTATTCATTACCGCTAGAGACTTGAACTAATTTAAGTAAAAATAATCTAAACATCAATTTATATTATATGATGTCAAACTTTTGTTGTTGAGAAAATTTGCTAGGTTTTATTTGGGTCAAAAGATAATAAAGTAGCTGGGTTAGGTTAGGACTGAAAATACGTTTCAGTTAATTAGGTTGATTTTGATATAACCATAACTGGCATACATACAAGAAAATAAGTGATAGAAGGACATATGAACATATCATCTGGCTATGTGCTTATTTTTCTTTGTTCAGAAAAGAGAGTAAAAGATACGTAACATGAATCTCTTAAATTGTATATCAAGTTAATAAACAACTTTATATTTTTGGATAATATATTAGACATTTTGTGCAAAAGAATATGGATTAGGTATACTTACAAAGTATCTAGTGATAAGGAGGAAGAAGATGAAGACAAATCCTAACACAGAACTTTCCCACCTCCACTGCAATAAATAAAAAAGGAAGACAAACTTACAATTAATTTGAGTTGGGTCAAAAAAATAATTGCGTGAAGGAAACATAAGTGAGCTTTTCACATGCAATTATATTACTATAATTTTGAAGCTGGTAGGTGAGGTGAGGTAGCTAAATTCAGTGGAGTGTTTCAGTATAAAAATTGCTTACCTCATGAGTTTGGGTGAAAACAGAGCGCATCACTGATATGATATCAGCTCCATGGGTGAAATGCACAAGACCAAGAATCGATTTTAGTTGCTGCAGACAAACCACTGTAGCTGCTCCACCCATGAACCCTACTATGGTTGCATGTGACAGAAAATCAACTATCAACCCCAACCTGCAACCACCATGCATGTATTGTCCTTATTAATTATAACGTCACTATTTCACAAAAGCAATATCCCATTGTTCTTGAATTTACTTTGATTTCTATGTAACATGTTAGTAGTAATATGTTGCATAAACTTACTCCTGAAATTTGATATAAGAGTAGATAACATGCGTTAATCTCATTGATAAGATACTTATTGCTTCTATTATAATATTTTTGTATTTTACATTTTTTATTTATTTATATTTTGTATTAAAGAAAACCGAAGCAAGGGTTAAGACAGGAGATACAGTACACATTAAAAAATATTCATTATTTAATATTTGAAAAGGTGAGTAGCATTAAATTTGAGTTTGAAAGAATTAAGATTGTACCTAAACAAACCCAAAGCAGCCTGAAAAATTCCAGCAAATAATGTAGCAGTGAAAGCAAGGTGCAGGTAAAGGATTGGGTCTTCATTGGGATTAACCACATCACTCAACATGGAACCCATGAGAAGCGATCCAACCGCCACCGTCCCCACCGCCAAATCCCTGGAGCTTCCCATCATGGCATAAATCAAAGGTGGTATAAAGCTTGAATCTGCAGAGAGAGAAAAGCATGGTCCATTTAGTTTTTGTTTGTCATAGGTTTGAAAGAGAATGAATATACGAGAAGATGAAGAGAATGAAGAAGAGACATAGTCCGAGGATAGGAGGGAGGTTGGCGAGCTTGGCATAGCTGATGCCTTGGGGAATGGCCAAGCTAGCTATGGTGATGCCAGCTATGAGATCAGCTTTGAAGAAGTTGAAGGTGTATTTGGGTGCCCATTGGAAGATGGGGAAGAAATACTGAATACCAAGCATCAACTTCTTGGAGGGTGGTTTGTTCTTGAACTGTCTCAAAGGATCATCTGGGAAGAAGGTCTCCTTCAAGGTCATTTTTAGAGACTTGAAGAAGGGTTGGTGCGGAGGAACTTCTACCTGCTGCTGCTGAACACTCTCGTGATCTACACTACCCATGATGATGATGATATTGTAGTAAAAATTTATGTTTTGGTGTGTGTGAAGAATGGGTGAATAAGATTGGTTTATATAATGGGGTGTGTGAAGGATTTGGGCATGAGGTGAATTTGTGTACGTGTGGGGGAGGATTGTTGTGAGGGTTGTAGTGCGCTATGTGGACCACCAATGAAGACAAAAAAGGTTATTGGAGAGGAACCCAAACGTGGTCTTATGTTCTCCAAATGGAACTCAAAACTCTCAAGCTTTAGTTTTCCTCTTCTTATCAAAATTACGGAAAGTTTATTGCTGTATTATGTGTTTGCTGCCAAACACGGTGTAAGCAAAATGAAGGAAGATCACGCAACTCCTGTCTTCTTAAAAGTTTTTTTAATTATTTTGCGTTTCACTCCTCAGATTATGACTATTGCAATCATTGAACCTTTCACCAATTTAGTGACGTGTCCTCCCTTCGGATCATATGGCTGGATTTGTCGGTTTCAAGTCTCACCCTTTTCTTTTTCCTTCAATTCTTCATGTTAAAATAATATTAAAAAGTTATAAAAGTGCTTTTTACTTATTTTTAAAAAATTATTATTTATGAACCTGTTTCATATAAAGATAATCAATACACCATTATACTAAAAAATAGTACACTACTGACATAATTAGAAGCTAGAAAAATCTATGAATCCTACCTACCGATCCTCAAGATTTTTAGTTAGAGGATTAAAAGTTGAAGTTTCAAGAAACAACATAGAAGATGCATTGAACATACTCAATGTGTGTTTGGGCATATTAATGTTACACCCTAAGGATATATGTTAATTGTATTCAGATTGAAAAACACGGTTCTTTTTTGTTTTCTTTTTGGAAGTTCAGCTTATAAATATGGTCCGTGCATTATTATTAGTGGTTGAATTTAAATTAAAAACACATGTGAAAAGATAAGTTAATTTTAACATGTGAATGACAACATAAACAGAGCACAGGAGCATCTTTCTTTACTTCAGCTGTTAGGTATGAATGAACATAGTTCATTTAAGAAATTATTTATTTTTATTTTAAAGTCAAAGGATTGTCTGACCCTTACCGCAAAAGTTTGAAACCAAAGTCAAACATACATATATCAGTCTTTTTAGACTCTTTTTTTCTTATAAGCTAAATTATATTAATCTAAAACTTATATTAAGCATAAATGTTTTCAAGCTCGTGAAGATGTTATTTAAAGTTTTGTCAAAAATTTTTAATACTTTCTGAGTTATCTTAGAAAAACATTATGTTATGAAGTCATGTGAGAGAGACATATAGAATATCTCCTAATGATATCTACATAATTCTTATACAATCATATGTAAATAATAATACAAATCTTACTATTACTTTATGCTGTCATTTATGTTTAATTTAATTTGACAATGATCTACGTCAATATAATTTTTTTTTCTCATTTTCCTTTCAACAGTTTATCTAAATTAAAAACACAAGAAAAATCATTAAGAGTTATTTTATTATCAGTACTACTATTATTAGAGTAAACACGTGCGGATATGTATGTTTTATATTTCTATAAATAATATAATTGTGAAAAATATAAAAAATTTTGTTGTCAAAATTTTGAAAACTATGTATAAGCAGTATTTGTTATCAAATTATATTTCATTATCATTACTTCCGTAAAGTTTAACTCAATCTCTAGTAGTACCTATCTTTATTATCTACTTAAAGTGGAAATGTCAAATTTAAATCACTCAGAAAAATCAAAGTCTTAACCCGCAAAAACTAAACTCCCTCGGTCAATATCTTCCCACGACACGAATATTTAAAAAAATATATATTTTAATGACACAAATTTACCAAATATAATAAAAACTTTATGTACATGATGGAAGGTTTACAGTCCTTTTTGACCAAAGTACTAAATATCAAAGAATCACACGTTTGCGTGTTTTTTTTTCTTTTTCTCGAGTGTGCATATTCATAAAGAAGAAACTGAGAGTTTTTGTGATTGGAGTGGGGAGGTTAGAACTGGTGGTGCATGCATGCTACCTGAAAACGCCCACACCCATGGCTGCGTAACTTCGTCATTTTCAAACACTTCTTTCAGACTTTTGCATGTTTCACTGTTCTGGCCACCACCATTCTAATCAACATTTATTCACAGTCACACATTAAGAAGGAATACAATAAAATAAGAACTCCTTTCATTAATTTGTTCCAGCCAACTTTAATTTATGTCATTCAAAATAAAAGTTGTGTTCTAGAAAAGACATATATTATCAACTTTGCATTGTGTTCTCTTTTTTTAATATTATGAGTTTTCTTGAAATTAGTCACACTTATCTTCAGCTAATGTGACACCACCATCTGTTGTAATTATGTTGTCGTGATTGGGTTAGTGGTGACATCAATTTATTAAATAATGTAATGTGATTATATTTAATTCAATCTTTAAATAAACTTCGCATCCTTTATGTAGTACCTTTATTTGATTAGAAACTTATATTTTAATGTATACTATAGTGTTTAAGTTTAGAATTATAAGACAATTTCAAAGAGAATATAAATATCCAAAAATCAGAACTAAAATCATTCTTTTTTCAATATTTGGTTCATCAACTTACACAAACATATATTTATGTATTAGTACAATTATAATAATATTTTATCTAATTATGATGACTTATAACATAAGAAACATATAAATAATTGGATTTGGCGTTTCTTTATTTCTTATTTTTTTTTTACTTCTCAATCTCTTAATTAAAGATATAATAAAAATATAAAATATCCAAAATGTTATTATCTGTCAATATCATATTATCATCTCATTATTGAACTATAATTCATGCAAACACTATATATTGATTATTGGTTCATACTAAACGAAATGTTGATAAGATGTGAGAAGAAACAAATCACATTATTGAATAGGTAAAACAATAATATTTACACAAAAATAATTATATTTATTATTAGTTTTTTTTTGAAAACCTAGAAAATAATCCAAGACTAGTGGTGGTTTTTAAAAAATGATATTAAAATATTTTAAAAATATAAGGTTGAAACTAAAAATAAGTTTTCTATTAACATAAATTTATTTTACAAAAATCATTATCTCTCTAAACTTCACCTTTATATTATATCTAGTTCTCTAAATTCATCCTTCACATGTTTGAAGATCGGAGTAAGTTATAGAACTCATGGCATCAAGATCTACATTAACCCTACCCGATCAGAATCTTGAACACAATAAGTTTTTTTTTTTTTTTGCCATTTTAGAGACATTTGGGCTTAGGTTATTGCCTGACGGGGTTCTTGGGGTTACATGTGTCTAGTCTAGGAGTTTTTGATGAATGTATGTTCAATTAAGATTGTTTGGGTATGATCATATCATTGATCTTAGTTCTACGTGTGCAAATAATGCCTTTCTTTGTGATAAATGTGCTTAGAGACAAAGGAGATTGTGTTTGTGCTCATAAATTAGGTCAGGGAAGTTAGTTATTTAAAAGTTTATTATATTGTTGAAAGAGATTGTACTTAAATTTCTGATTTATGAATGAGAATTGATGCATGAAGTGATTTTGTTTGCTTGGTGTTGAGAATTAGTGAACTAGTTGAATTGATGAATTTAAATACAAATAATATATGTAATTAGGGTTTTGATGGGAAGTTTATTCCAAGGATTCGTATATGTTACAAACTTGGCAAGTGTACCAAATCGTACAAGTAATAAAGTGGATAAGTCCAGATATCGTTTCCCACAGAGACTCGCATTGTTTAGAAAAACTATGATTATTTACTAATTTAGGCTAAACAATTTAAAATAATAAAAGAATAAATTATTAAAAAGATAAATTCTAAGTTATAGAAAGTAATTAAATAATGAAATTAACAAATGTAGTAGAGACTTCACCGGGGTTAGATTTCATCTTCCAATTCAATGTGAACAACAAACAATATACTCTTAATCTTTACTCTAGCATTCACATCACTATTTAAAAAGTCATAATGTCTTAGAGATAAGTCTAAACTTAATAATAAAAACCCTAATGTCTTAGATTTGTTTTATTAATAAATACTTTTCTATCCTAGTCCAGGTTCTAATATCGTGTCCAATGATCAGATACCCAAAAATATGCAATTAATCAATTCATGCAGTTAAAAACAAGAATAGAAAACAAAAGTAATGGAAATGAAATATATATTGAATAACAAAAATCACAAAAAAGTTAAGATACCTTATGTCTAACTCCCGTGAATAAGGGAGTTAGTTACTCCTGTATATTCTGAACACTAGAAAAATAAGAATGATGAATGCCTCAAGTCTCTCCACCAAAGAATTAAGTTCCCTTTCTCCCTCAAAAGGGGAGGTTCCCAAAGAGGGGATTAATTTTTAACTCTGTAAAGTCTTCTATTTCAAGACTTTTAGAAATGGAGTGGACTTTGTACTTGAATTTGTAATTAAAGTAACTCACTCTATTAATAATGGATTATGTTGATAACTTCTTAAATTTTTGATATTTCCACTTAAATATAAACCAAATACTTATTTTTTCAATTTATTAAAAATAAAACCTTTATTGTCTAATAAAATATAAAATACTTATCTTTTCCAAAATTATCTAATAAAATCTTAATTATCTAATAAAAGATAAAATACTTATCTTTCTCACATTATTTAATAAATTCCTAATTATTTAAAAAGATAATAATACAAATACTAATAAAAGATAAAAAATAAATATAACAAAAACACGATAATGTCCATTATGAAAATACCTCAAACTTTAAAATTTTTCATATCCTCGTGAAAGATAAAATTATTAATAAGAAAAACTCAGGTGAATCCATCAGACTACGATAAGAGCAAATGACTTCTCAATCAATCATAATCATGCAACAGAAGAGAATCTCACTTATGCCTTTGAAACTTAAGATAGAATGACATGATTCTATATAATCACTTCAATCCTAATAATAGTATAAGAGATAATAATCACACTATTGAATCAAAAAGCTCACAAAAAATTAGTGTTTCACTCTGCACACCTATGTTTATCAATGATCACTCATAATCAACATGTTATAAAATTACTTTATTAACTTTTGCGCATCATCTAATTTAACAATTCACAAAACTAGTTAGACCAAAAGGACTTTCATAGCTTGTAATGAGACTTGGCTAGAAGAAATATTTCAGAAATTCAAAAACACCGCTAAGCCGAAAAGAACGACAAAATGTAAATAATTCATGGTATCTTGGTATTCTGTACAAAATAATGTTTTCAAAAATTTTCATATGCCTCTCATTACACAACATATTTTTATCACATGAAAATTTGTTTCCTTTTTTCTCTTTTTTATTTTGATATATATATTTTTTCAGGTAGGGTGTTTATACCTTTATTTTACTTAACATTAACATGTTCTCCTTAGCTAAGGTGTGGGACACTATATTTTTTCTCTAAAGGCTAAGGGTAAAAAAATGAAACAATTAGACTAAAAAAGGTTAACAACATATGATTATTTTACTTAACATTAACATGTTATCCTTAGCTAAGGTGTGGGACAAGATATTTTTTCTCTAAATGCCAAGGGTAAAAAATGAAACAATAGGGAGTTTATAAGCTACCCCAAACTTATTTGATCTCATACCTTTATTTTACTTAACATTAACATGTTTTTCTTGGCTAAGGTGTGGAACAAGATATTTTTTCTCTAAAGTCTAAGGGTAAAAAATGAAACAATTAGGCTAAAAAAGGGTAACAACATATGATTAACACATATCAGGGTCAGTTATTTGGCCAAGTAACTTTAAACATATAAATAAAAAACAATTACCTTTATCTTCACTTATAACCATTTATGTGATTATATTAATAAGAATCAAACAAAAATCAATTTCATGGCAATAATTGTTTTCCTCACAACTCTTTACTCTAAAGCTCACAACACTCATATACTCTTAACACTCAAATGTTTCTACACTCAAATATAAAAAAAAAAATCTGGTAATACTCTCACACTGAACAAGGACTGACTAAATAAAAACATACCAAACTATCTCAAAATCAATGTATACCACAAGTTATCTCAACTATATGCACAATTATGAGACAAGAAAATCATTGCTCAAATATATTCTAAACTCGTGTGACCATCCAAACATTTAATTCATAAAATTTGAATACATGGCTAGATCAAGTTTAGAAACAATTTAATAATTAAGCACATTGGGACACAAATTAAAACACTACCAAACAAGAAAATAATGAATAAAATTAAAATTAAATAATAAAAGGAAAAATAGAAGTAAAAACATCATTTTTAATAATTTGTTTGTTTGTAAAAAAAATTGTGACCACTAGTTGTGCGAGTAGAGTAGCCAAACAAGTGGAAATATAGTAACTTAAATTCGCTAGGAGCAGGATAGCCCAACGAATGATGCTGAAAAATAAAATTTAAATAAAAAAACATAAAAAAATTAAAAATTTAGAAAATACTAGGTTGTCTCCCAACAAGCACTTGTTTAACATCTTTTAGCTCGATGCATGTTATTATTATGCTTGGTTGGTGTTTTTGGTGTGCTCTTTTCCTACCTCGCACGTATACAAAATAGGGAAATACTAGAAGGGATGGGTTAATAGTAACAGTTAATTTATATATATATATAAAAATTAAAATAGAAATAAAAACAGAAAGAAAAATATATAAATAATTTAAACCAAAATTGGTAAATTAAACACAATTGACTAAATAAAATGCAAGTGTCCAATAACGGCGCCAAAAACTTGTTACAAACTTGACAAATGTATCAAATCGTACAAGTAATAAAGTGGATAATTCCATATATCATTTTCCACAAAGCAATTAAATGATAAAATTAACAAATGCAATAGAGACTTAACCAAGGATGAATTTCATGTTCCAATTCAATGTGAAAACAAATAATATACTTCTAATCTTTACTCTAGCATTCACATAATTATTTAACAAATCCTAATGTCTTAGTGACAAATCTAAACTTATTAATAAAAATCCTAATGTCTTAGATCTTTTTTTATTAATAGTTCGCATTAAGCACTAAGTTTGGATGTTAAGAATGACAAGTAATGAAATTTTTGTCTAGATGCACAATCAATTAGTTATTCTATCATAGTCTAGATTCTAATATCGTGTCCAATGATCAAATATCCACAAATATGCAATCAATTAATTCATGCAGTTAAGAACAATAATAGAACATAGAGTAATGGAAAAGAAATAGATTGAATAGCAAAAATCATAGAGTTAAGATATATTACATCCAACCCCATGAATAAGAGAGTTAGTTACTCCTATACATTCTGAACACTAGAAAAATAATAATTATGAATGTCTCCTGCCTCCATAATGTGTTTCCACCAAAGAATTAAGTTCCCTCTCTCCCCCAAAAGAAGAGGATCCTAAGAAAGGGGGTTAATTTTCAACTTTGTAGAGCCTTCTATTTAAAGACTTTCAAAATAATGTATTGGGCTTTAAATTTGTACTTGAATTTGTAATTATAGTAAACAACTCTATTAATAATTGATTATGTTGATAACTTTAAAAATCTATAATATTTCCACTCATCTGCAAACTATAAATCAAATACTTATCTTTTCCAATTTATTAAATAAAACCTTTATTATCTAATAAAATCTTAATTATCTGATAAAAGATAAAATACTTAGCTCTTTCTAAAATTATTTAATAAACCCTTAATTATTTTAAAAAATAATAATAAAAATATTAATAAAAGATAAAAAAATAAACATAATAAAAACATGATGAGTTTTTGCTTGTATAATGGCTCAATTGATTTCAATGAGTATATTTTGTGCTTGTATAACCAGTTTGGAGTTTTGAAATGTAACAAGATTACCTATTGAGACTCACATTTATCATGTTCACCAATCTACCAATCTAATGGTAGTATAAATCTAATTTGGGAAGGGTTGAAATTGATGAATGAAATGATTTAGCTGATTGGACAATTAATTAATTGTGCTTATAAATTGATAGTGATGATTGTGTAATATGTTTAGTGTTGTAGAATTGCTTTAAAGATATGTGAGTTTGATTCAATTGGTATCAAAGGGTGTGTTTTGCTCTTTAAAACCTTGGTTTTTGTTTTGTTTATGAGAACTTCTCTTTGGGACCTTTGATTGATTTAAATTGGTACTTCTTCAGCTAAGATAGAATTATATTATAATTTTATAGAATTTATTAAATGGAGAATAGCTCAAGAAGAGTCAATTTGCTCAATCAAAACTCATAGGAATTTCAAGCTTTTGGTGCACCGTTGGGCACTCCTACAATGTCGTCGAACGTCAATCAGGCAGTGGTCACTGACTGTTCTTGCATTGCCCTCATTTAATGTTTAATTATAGATTTTTTTTATTGAATTTTGTTCATTGGGATTTCCTATAATTGGGTTTATTGAGCATGAGATAGAAAAACATGTTAAAAATAGTTTTTTATTTGCATAAATGTTCTTTGGATATTTTGAGGTGTGTTAGTGCAACTGCAGCTAAGTTGAGCTCATGGAGGTGTGGAAATAAATTGCTTAAAGCTTCATGACACCTTAAAGATAAATCCAAGCATAAGAAATTATCCAAATCACAAAAGTCCAAGCCAAGCATTGCATGAAGATGACAAAAAAAGCTTGAAAAAGTGAAGAAGTTTGGCTAAGCCAAGAAGAGAGCAACAAAAAATTGGACCTTGTGGTTTTCTTTATCTTTATGATAGAAGATAATTTAGGAAAAATATATCTTTAGATATTTTATTTGATATTTTTAAATAATTATCTTATTTAATTATATCATAAAATATCAAAAGATAATAACTACCAACTCTTTTTAAATATGACAAGATCTTCTTGAATCTTTTTAGATCCACAACAAACAAATATATCTTGAAGATATTGGATTATTTAGAAGATAATTTGAGGATTGTGGGTTGCAAATGGGTATTTACAATTAAGCATAGAGTTGATGGAACTATTGAAAGGTATAAAGCACGACTTGTGGCTAAAGGTTACACTCAATCTTATGGTGTAAATTACCAAGAAACGTTCGCACCAGTAGCCAAGCTTAATACTGTGAGAATACTTCTATCACTAGCAGCAAATCAAGATTGGCCTCTTCTACAATTTGATGTGAAAAATGCTTTCCTACATGGAGAAATTTCAGAAGAAATTTATATGGATTCTCCACCAGGTATGACAGATTCAATTGGAATGAAGGTTTGCAAATTAAAGAAGGCTCTATATGGATTAAAACAATCCCCAAGAGCATAGTTTGGAAGGTTTACCAAGTCTATGAAGGCTTTTGGCTATAGAGCTAGTAACTCTGATCACACCTTATTTTTGAAGAGAGGAAAAGGAAGAATTACAGCTTTGATTATATATGTAGATGACATGATTATTACAGGAAATGACCAAGATGAGATTTCTAGTTTACAACAATACCTTACATCTGAATTTAAGATGAAACAACTTGGAAACCTCAAATATTTTTTGGGTATTGAAGAAGCTAGATCAAAACATGGTATTTTTCTATGTCAAAGAAAATATACTATTGATTTACTATCAAAAACTAGATTGCTTAGGAGTAAACCAGTTGATACACCAATTGAATAGAATCATAAACTCTTTCAATGCTCAAATTCAGCAAACATAGACAAAGGGAGATACCAAAGACTGGTAGGAAAATTAATTTATGTCTCATACACGTCCAGATATTACCTATGCAGTGAATGTTGTTAGCCAATTTATGCATGACCCACGAAAGCTTCATATGGATGTTGTTGAGAGGATTTTGAAATATTTAAAGTCCACTCCTGGAAAAGGAATTTTGTTCTCAAATTATGGAAACTTAAAAGTAGAAGGGTACACTAATGCAGATTGGGCAGGTTCAAAAGATGATAGAAGATCTACCTCTAGATACTTTACTTTTGGTAGGAGGGAATCTTGTAACTTGGAGGAGTAAAAAGCAACCTGTAGTAGCAAGATTAAAAATTCAGAGGCATGGCACTAGGTGTATATGAACTTTTGTGGATTAAAAATGTGCTATCAGATTTGGGCTTTAAACAAAATGAAACTATGAGTTTGTATTGTGATAATACATCGGCTATAGCAATTGCTCACAATCCAGTGCAACATGATAGAACAAAGCATGTGGAGATTGATAGACATTTCATCAAAGAGAAATTTAAGCTGGAATAATTTTCTTTCCTTTTGTAAGATCAGAATTGTAGTTGGCTGATGTTCTCACTAAAGGAGTGTCTAATGAGTCTCTATTTAAGTTGGGAATGTGTGATATCCATGCACCAACTTGAGTGGGGGTGTTAAGATATGTCAAATATTGTATTAGCTATAATTTAGGCATTATTATCTCTGTGAGCAAATTTGTGCACTCATTCCTTTAATAGATGAGAAATTATGGCACTCTTGTATGTATATATATGATACCCTATTCTTTGAAATAATACATCAGAATCATTCTTTAAATCTTTTCTATAATATATACTATCAATTGATGACCATTAAGAATTCAAAATTATTGAATCTTTGTCCAACGATCATTCCACAGTTGCAACAATCTACACTTTGACTATTATATGCTACAAATACTACGATGATGACCATTCCATAATTGATTACAAATCTACAATGACAATCATTCTACAATTACCTATGTAATATGATGATGATTATCCATTGCGACAACAACATTCTAAATACTTAGGTCAAAAGAAAATCTTTTTAAGCGATAGATTCGTTGGAGAGGTTTGGCTTGTTAGTTGATTGAAATAGTTTGATAAATAAGAAAATAGATAAACAAAAACAAAAACTAAACTATGATCAGTAATGCAATTTCTATTATTATTAAAGTCCCTTATCTAGTATTTATACACTAGAGGCTTCTTTTATTGTACCTTTATTTAACCAATACTACCGTTTATAATATCTAGTAAATAAGACTTTCACGTATTTAAATATAGAAACTTGCTATAGGTATCTAATCTCTTAATCACTTTTACATAATTTACTAATTGAAGGGTTTTTTATTTAATGAATAACTTAATTATTTATTTCCAACATTGAGTCATTCTCATCTTAAATGGAATACTAATTACTAATGTTTTTATAATTTTTTATAAAAAATAATATTTTAATAACTAACATTTATCAGTAACATGTAATATTATCTTACAAAAAAACCATGAATTGGAGTGTATATTTATTTAAAAATAATCCAATATGAGGTGGAAGTAATGAATTAGAGTGTAATAAGTGATATAAGGTAAATCGAAATGGTTGTGAAATTGAACTCTGAAGGAATGAGACCTAAAAGACAAATGAAAAGAAATGTTGTATAAATGTGTTGAACATCGACAACCTTACCGGTGGACCGTACTAGATGGTCCCGCTTTGTAAGTAGCGTGTGCATTAATAATAATTGAAAAGGATATGGTCGGTGATTTCATTGTTGATGGCCCACCTCCCACTCTTGGTGGTGCACCTTCTACCGGTCGCCTCCACCTCCTAATTTTCTACTCACACCCTACTTCTATTTTTCTCTTTTCTTTACTATTATTCATCCACGATATTCTTTTCATTTTTTTGAGATATCTTTTTTGAGATAAAATTATAATGAAATTCTGAACCTAATGTTGTTATATTACCTACATTTTTACCCAATTTATTTTTTCTCATATTTTAAATAATTACTTTCACACCCATTCTTCTTTTCTATAAATAAAAATAAATAAAACTTCTCTTCTCGCTTGTTTCTATTTTTTTTTATTTTCAAAAACAGAAAGAATCTCTTAGTTTAAGAAACATTTAAATTGGAAGTAGTTTTTCTAAAAGATAAATTCAAAAAAAATGCTAAATATGTATTCTTATATTTATAGTAATGATTTAATATTTTCTTTCCATTTATATTTGAGTCAATGTGGTTTACATTTTTAAAAAAAGCTCAATGTGATATTTTATTAGATTTGTGTTGTCTTCCCATTTTACTCTTAAAATTAGACATTAATTGCATAAAAGGACTTTTTTTTTTCTTTCCATTTTTCTCTTGATATTAGACGACAAACACATAGAAAAGAGAGTGATTGTATTAATAGATACATCTGCTTTTTATCTTCTAAACAATTTTAATAGATCTAACGAAAAGAATTACATTAAATTTTTTTTAAAATATAAAAATATATCAAATTAAAACATTGAACCATTGTTATAGATATAGATAAAAAAAATGTTATTAAGCCTTTAAAGATCATTATGTCAATCAATTGTTTGGGGTGCTTTGTGAAGCATTTGTAAGTTTTCTTTTTCATATAACGGTTATACACATGGGTAAAATTAAAATACCTACAGGCTTTAAATTTGGGCTGTTAATTTAATATAGTTTTTAAAATTTAAATTTATAGATTTAAAAGGTTTTTTAATAACCAATAAAGACGATAATATTATTTTAAAAATGTATAAAATGACAAAAATGTCTAAGAATTCATTAGAATTCATTCGTTCTAGATTTAAAACTCTGCCTTTTGTCAATGAAAAAGAAGCTATCATATCACTATCAATTATGACCATAGTGAAATCACACGCCTAAACATGTGAGAAGAGAGGGGTTTAGTATTGATATAGAGAGTATTAGCAAAATAGAAATAAACACGAGAAATTTGAGAGGCCGGTACTTGATGTATGATTAAGCTTTTAAGTTGGAAAAGGAATTTCTGGTACACATTTACATCTTTCATCTCTCTTCTCGTGGTAAGTAGATCCAATATAGGATGGGAAAAAAATTGTTTATGTGGATACCGATTTTAAATAGATATCCTTAATGGATACTATTGATTATTGATTAATGGTACGAATATTTAATTAATCATCTATTTCTTAATGGAGTGAGTTCATATATTATGGTATCCAATTTGAGGAGGATATCAGCTATCCGCTTATAATTATTTGTTGGATTAAATATGTTTTTGGTTCCTTAACTTTGAGTAAAAATTAAATTAGTCCATCTTCTAAACTTTGATCTAATTTAGTCCCTCAACTTTAGAATCGTGTGAATTTAGTATTTTTAATCAAATTTTGTTAAGTTTATTTGACGTTTCAAACATGTTTCATGATAGTTTCTTAGTTAACGTTGAAGTGAAAATGTGTCAAATGGTGTAAACAACTCAAATGTTATCATGAAATACGTTTGAAACGCTAAATAAACTTAAGAAAATTTGGTTAAGAAGACTAACTGCACACATTTCTAAAATTGAATGACTAAATTGGGTCAAAGTTTCAAAGATAGACTAATTCCAATTTTGACCGGATCAAAAGCATATTTAGCCCTTATTTTTTTATATTTTTTCTTGAAAAATAACTACTAGTGAGTTTTATTTTAGTATTTTTTTTAAATAAAGTGATCAAGATAAAACTACTAGTAAAAAAATAATAATTATTGATGAATTTTTTAAATTTTGAGTTCGTATATTTCTATTTTTTATTTAGGCCGACAAAATTGAAATTATTTTCAAAAAAATATTTCTTTTTTAATTTATATTTTGGTAGAATCCATTGAAATTTGTCTTGCATTAACATTTTAGTAAGTAATTTGATATGAATTGTATTTTAAAAATAATTTTTTATTTAATTTTACATTTTACATATTTGGTTTTAAGTAATTTTATTATATATATATATATATATATATATATATATATATATATATATATATATATATAAATATATATATATATATATATATATATATTCATGGATACCCGATGAATAATGAGATGGGTAGCAAGACAATTTTTTTTTTGAGTCGAGTACATGTAATGCACTACTCGTACCTGACCCGACCAATAGTCATCCTTAATCGAATATATATATATATATATATATATATATATATATATATATATATTGTTATATATATATTATATA
>Ga0214543_1001851_pt1 | contig 41478 bp, 32 predicted proteins | sample CNSS2metaG_FD_160094 | JGI IMG/M metagenome (GOLD analysis project Ga0214543, IMG submission 160094) | Root nodule microbial communities from cowpea collected in UCLA plant growth center, Los Angeles, California, USA - CNSS2 | ecosystem: Host-associated > Plants > Roots > Nodule | place: USA...
ATATATATATATATATATATATATATATATATATATATTAGAATTATATTTATTAAAAATAAAGTGAAATATATCAGAACAGATAAAAGAATAACCATTAATAAATAAAGAAGAAGCAGAGACATCTAATTTTATAAAATTTTTGTAAAAATAACGGTCAATTTTAAAAAATTTAATAAATTGTTATATTTAAAGGGTAAAATCGGTATTTTAAAAAGTGGACACAAGGGGAATCCCCTTTATAAAATCGGTATTTTAAAAAGTGGACACAAGGGGAATCCCCTTTATATATTATTATAATTATAAATATACCATTGTTGTAAATTTTAATTCTAGTTATATAAAAATATGATTATATAAAAGTAAGTAATTAATTACTAGAGTCTGAGACAATAGATTCTACACATGATAAATTGCCACTGAAAACATAAAAAATAGTAAAATTCAAATATCAAATTTGGGCCACATCATCAAGTTTCTCACAATAGGGCAAAAGTTCTGGGACCAATTTCCCTCTTTAAACTTCACTCTCTCTCTCTCTAATTTTCTTGCATTTTTCTCTCTTTCTTCCCTTCTTGTGCCATCGTCGCACGCTTCTTCTCAATGTAAGTGTTTTCCACTCTTTTTTCCCGTCAATTTCTTCACGCCATAGCGTATGCACCTGTAATCCGTGAATTTACGAGTACAATTTTCACTGATATTTTCTAAGGTACGGGTTTCTGATTAGGTTATTTGGGCGTGCTTAAATCGAACCCTCCCACGTGTTTCATTGATTGTGATCGATAATGTTATTGATCGAGATTGTGAAAGTTTGATTAGTTAGTAGGACGTTGCGGTCGTTTTCTTTTTCTGGTTTTGGGGGTTCTCTAGATATGATTAAACAGATACTCGGTAAAATACCTCGCAAACCCTCAAAGTCATCTCACGGCAATTCAAACGGTGATGGAGGGTTTAATGATGGCTTCTCACTGAACTCATCTTCTAATACCCTCTCAAAATCGAATTCTGTTTCTTCAAAATCTTCGAGTTCTGGTGCAGTTGGGTCTCGTTCTGGGAATGAGACTATTGCTCAACACTATACCAATCAAGCTAAGAAATCAGCTCCTACATCGGGTTCAATAATGGCTTCGACAGTTTATGAGGCTTTGCCTAGTTTTAGGGATGTCCCTAGCTCGGAGAAGCAGACTCTTTTTATTAGAAAGTTGAATATGTGCTGTGTGGTGTTTGATTTTAATGATCCTGCCAAGCATCTCAAAGAGAAGGACGTTAAACGGCAAACTCTACTTGAGCTTGTTGACTACGTTTCATCTGTGAATTCGAAGTTTAACGAGTCAGCGATGAACGAGATGACAAAGATGGTAGCAACCAATTTGTTTCGCGCTTTACCTTCTTCCAATCATGATGGGAAGTTGGCAGATGTCAGTGAGCCTGATGAAGAAGAACCTGTTTTGGAACCGGCGTGGCCTCATCTGCAGATTGTGTACGAATTTCTCTTTAGATTTGTGGCTTCGCCTGAGACAGATCCTAAGCTTGCGAAAAGATACATTGATCACTCGTTTGTGTTGAGGCTGCTTGATCTTTTTGACTCGGAAGACCAAAGAGAGAGGGATTACCTGAAGACTATTCTTCACCGTATTTATGGGAAGTTCATGGTGCATCGTCCATTCATTAGAAAAGCTATCAACAATATCTTTTACCGGTTCATATTTGAGACAGAGAAACACAGTGGGATTGCTGAGTTGCTTGAAATATTGGGCAGCATAATAAATGGTTTTGCTTTGCCTTTAAAGGAAGAGCATAAACTGTTCCTTGTCCGGGCACTGATTCCGCTACACAAGCCTAAGTGCGTTTCTCTTTATCATCAGCAGCTTTCTTATTGTATTACTCAGTTTGTCGAGAAGGATGTCAAGCTAGCTGATACTGTGGTTAGAGGCCTTTTGAAATATTGGCCGATAACTAATAGTGCAAAGGAGGTAATGTTCCTAGGTGAGTTGGAGGAAGTTTTAGAGGCAACACAAGCAGCAGAATTCCAGAGATGTGTGATCCCATTATTTCGTCGGATTGGCAGATGCCTTAATAGCTTACACTTTCAGGTGCTTGTCGTTCTTTTCTTATATGAATTCTGCATTCATTTTATTAGCATTTGCCAATAACACCACAGCTCTTTTTCTGTATTCTGATGTTATTCATTTCCATTTCCATTTTTCTTCTCTCAGCGATCTTAAATGCTATCTAATATTTTAAGGTTACTCAATTTTTACAATGACATTTCATATTCTCTGTATGCGCATGACTCTGTGTGTGGTCTAAGATAGCAGAACTAAAATAGGACAATGTATGAATTTTGTTTTGATATGTTTTGTATGAATTTACAGCAGGAAACTGGCTGTGGTTTTGAAGGCTTTTTTAATGTACTAGCGTAAGAATATATCAGTAACAATTTGGTAAGTAGGTCACTGTGTAATGATGTACTACCTCAATTGACTACGACCATCAAGTTTTAAATGTACAGCAAGCTAGTTATAAAAAATTGAAAACAAAAAACATATGTTGATATTCAACTCTTAACAACATAATAGAATCCAATTTTATACTGTTGCAATTGGGTTTGGCAAAATAGTGGACAATTTGCTAGTGCATTCAGCATTGAGATATTCTTAAGTTGTATGAAAATGGGGTTCAAATTCATAGGTTATGAAACTGTAGTTTGTAATGGGTCATATTTGTTCGTTCAGATTATTGTAGAGGACACTTGTTAATAACTCTATATAATGCATTGTATTTGACTTGATATCCCTTCTTCTTTAATGGTTGGAAAATAACGTTATTTTATGACTCTACGTATAAATCTGAAATTTTTTTATATTGATTCATGATTTCATATGAAATGATCATTCAATTTTTCTTGAAAGTTAAACTTATGTTGCCAACAACACATTATATATGGTTGCCTTTTATATAACGATTTTGTTTGGACAACTTTCTATAATGACTTCTCAAAGAGAAAAATAAGAAGAAAAAATAATTCTGTTTCTTCATAAGTAAAAATTAGCTTATGCATTAGTCAAGAATTTAAAGATGACTGAGCGAACTTCTACAAATTCGCTTATGCATAAACTGATTTTAACTTATGGTAAAGCTCATTTTATTTTTTTCTGTTATGTTTCTCTCTTAGAAGTTCTTATGGAAAAATTTGTTCAAACAGATTCTAAACTTGGTCGACCTATAGGCTAATGTTAAATCTCAGAACTTTTGTTGCAACAATATATTAATGAATGTTTTTTATGTTAGAACTTGCATTTGTGACAACTGTAGATTGTAGATTTTTGGGTTCTTTTTTATGAGTTTGATTGCTACGAATACATACTATAGTTTTATTATCTGGAATTAGTCTCAAAAAATTAAAACTAAACAGTGAAACACAGCTTAAGTGCACTATAAAAGTATGTGTTCAAATTAAAATTTCGCTAGATTTAGTAAGTTAGGTTTGATGTTATCTTTATTCTGTTGGCAGGTAGCTGAACGAGCTCTGTTTCTGTGGAACAATGACCATATTCGAACTTTGATCTTACAAAACAGCAAAGTGATACTGCCTATAATATTCCCTGCTTTGGAGAAAAATATACGGGGCCACTGGAACCAAGCTGTTCAGAGTTTGACCCTGAATGTTAGAAAAATATTCTCTGATGCTGATCAGGCACTTTTTGACGAGTGCTTGACGAGATTCCAAGAAGAAGAAATCAAGAATAGGGAGAAGCTAGAAAAGCGGGAATCCATATGGAAACAACTGGAAGATGTTGCCGCAGCTAATGTTGTAAGCAATGAGGCCATCCTTGTGTCAAGGTTTGTTTCCTCTGTTGCTATCGCAACAAGTGCAAATCAATTGGCTACTGCCGGTGGTTGAGAGCTATCAGAGATCCAAATTGTTTGTTCTGACCTCATGATGAGGAACAAAGGTGACTGGGGCGTTGATGTGGATATCAGTCTGCTCCTTGTTTCTGGGCATTTTGTCTCCACAATTTGTTCTGGAATCATGGTTATTATGTACCATAAGGAATGTAGTTTAATAGGCGATGTTTGTTTAGAAGTCTAGCCATTGAGATTATGCAGTGATACATAAACAATCATTTCCTTTTGCCACCTTTCTGTAATTTAAACATTGGTAATTTCTATTTCTTGCCTTTTGCAGAAAAAGATCCCAACCTTTGTTCACATGTACTGTTCCCTCTGACAGTTGTTTTTTATTTGCTGGCTGAACTGCCTGTCATTGGATCTATTTTTTTTTTTTCTAAAGGCGCCATTACACGTTCGAAATTTGGTGCTTTTCGTTATACCTTTTCTATTTAAAGGATTGAGATTTAATGATACATCTCTGTACACCCTTCTTTATCCCATCCAGTGAGTGTCTTGCCAAATATAGAGTTGCACATCCACAGCTCCAAGCTGATGTGTGCCCTTATATTTTACAAAGAGATATGTTTCTTAATTGTACTCGTTTGCATTACCTTAAAATATATATTTATGTTGATAGGTTTTAGAAAAACAAAATATCATCTGCGAGCTTAGCACAGTGATGGAATATATCAAGCTGGTCTGGATAAACTCATCGGAAAGTCTTGCCTAGCATTGGCAAAACATGAAAAAAGGATACAACATAAGCAATTAGGGCCAAATCTTTCAGAAGATAGTTAAGTATCGCAATCATTCAAATATATTGACAGTACATTTAGAACTGAGCGACTAAAACTATATAGAACACATCTACTACTTGAAACATCCAGATAAGACGTGCATGTTACTTCAATCATCACCATATGCTCTGAAACTATAACGTTCTTGATATGGGCCATTGAACCAGAGGTCAGCTTCAAACCACTTTGGGTACCGGACCAAGTCTCCAGCCAAAAATTGCATGAAACGCTTGCTTCCTTGAGGCACAACTCTCACTTCCCCTTCTTCAATGTACACCAATTGGTCTACCTGCCAGTCCCAGGGAAGCTTGCTTTTCCCAGTCTTCCACACTGACCATTTTGATACTCCAAGCTCAGTTAGTCTCTCAGGAGACACTTTTCTTTCCACTTTCACATTGTACAATTCCTCCAAGGATTTCTCTATCTTCATTGCTTTTATGCAACACCTTCCTTTAGAAAAATTCCCCGACTTTCCAAATCCCCTGGAACCATTGTTCACAGGATAATAGCTGATGGCCGATGCTGTCAACAAGCTTGCCATGCCGGGTAAACAGTTCACACTCAGTCTGTTTCACTTTCAAAAATCTGCAAGGACGATTTTAATAAGTTCATAGACTACCAATGTTCATGTTATAAGCACTGAATAACTCCACAAGGAACCAAAAAATCATAGATGAGAAGTGAATAGCATATACAATAAACAAGGGAAGAGATAGCCTGAGTGAAGGGTTAGGCTCACCAGACCCAGCACCAACACACTCGGTAACCCACAACAATGAAAGGACCAGAAAAATAAACATAAGTTCAGAAAATTACCAAGGCTTCACTTCCGGTTCTTTTTAAGTAGAAATTGCCAGTCACTTAAAAGCACATAACAAATCTTCACATTCCAAAACACAAGAATTACTTAAAATGTAAAAACATCAGCTTTCTAATTAGGGTTTGATGACAAGGCCTTATTCGATAACACAGGATGAATGATTTTCGTATTTGATAAGCGCCGATGCTGAGTTGACATGAAAACAAACTAAGAGGAAAAATGCAAAACGAATCAAAGGATGATTGAAGTTTGAGACTTTACCGGTTCAAAACAATCGCAGCGTTGAGGGCGCAGAAGGGAGTACCCGTTAAACGATAAACCCTCACTGGGAGCAGCAGAGCGAGGTTTATCCTCAAAGGTGAAACCTTCAACTAGAGTAGAGTTTTACACCATTGCAAGCACAAATTTTGTTAGGTATAAATACACGCTTCCTACCCAAACTTTTTTGGAAAGTTCAATTTGATAGCCGAACTTTAAAAATGTTCAATTTGGTACCCAATTTTCTAAAGAAATTCATTTTGGTCCTCTCTGTTGTTGGAGCTAACACCGTGTCCGTACAGGACAAGTGTCAAGCCATGAAATTTTTATTTTTTTAAAAAAAAAATTCAAAAAAATTAAATTGTTTTCAAAAAATTTAAAAACTGCCACGTGGCAGCTTACAATCATGACACGTGGCAGTGTAATAGCTGTTTTCAATTTAGTACCCAATTTAAATTTTTGGTTCAATTTAGTACCCAATTTTTTAAAATCATCCAATTTCGTCATCTTCCGAGATCAAATTAGTAAATAAGCTTAATTACAACCTATATATACATGTTACAATAACTTCTTCTAATATATACATCAAATCATTTCACCTAAATACTTAAATTATTTAATTTTTTACATTTTAACCTTTGTAATTTCTTATACATGAAATTTTTTACATTTGTAAAAAATTAAATAATTTGAATATTTAGGTGTAGTGATTTGATGTATAAATTCAAAACAATTATTTTAACATGTTTATATAAGTTATAATTAAGTTTATTTACTAATTTGGTCTCAAATAGAAAAGGACGAAATTGGATCATTTTAAAAAATTTGGGTACTAAATTGAACCAAAAATTTAAATTAGGGTACTAAATTGAAAACAACTATTACACTGCCACATGTCATGATTGTAAGCTGCCACGTGACATGATGATAAACTGACACGTGACAGTTTTTAAATTTTTTGAAAAAAAATTTAATATTTTTGAAAAAAAAAATTAAAAAAAATAAAAATTTCATGGCTTGACACGTGTCCTGTACGGACACGGTGTTAACTCCAACTTAACGGAAATGACCAAATTGAATCTCTTTAAAAAATTGGGTATCAAATTGGACATTCCTAATGTTCGGGTACCAAATTGAATTTTTCGAAAAAGTTTGGGTACCAAATATGTATTTATACCATTTTGTTTCAAATGAAATAGGAAAATAAATTTTTAGATCCACTTATAAATATAAAAATTATTTTTTAAAAAATTAAAATACTAAAATAAACATTTTCCTTATATAAGTTATCTACTTACCTATACAGGAAAATGAAAAAAAAAAGAAGAAAAAGAGATATAAATCATAAGTTTTTCCTGTCAAATAAATTTTCCCCCAATTGCCAAGTAATAAGGCAAATGAAAACCTCACTTTTTTTCATTTTTTTATTTTGTCTAATTTCTTAAAACAATGAAATTAAACAAACAGATATTTAAAATTAATAATCTTATATTAAAATAATAAGATTTTTTTTTTAATTTTAATTAATAAAAATGTATTTTATACAACATTTTGAATGTATATATTATTATTTTTTCCTTTATTAATATTGTTCTTTTTAATTTGCTGTTCTATAAAACATACCACTTTGTTTTGTCTTTAACGCTTTTTTTTTCCCCAAAACTACCTATATATAAATAAGATTAATTAATTTAAAATCACTTACATTAAAACCAAAATTAATTTTGAACGGAAAACTGTATAACGTGGTAGTTAAAAAAATGTGACCGGGAAAAAAATATTTAGTAAGTTAAGTTCTCTAAGAAAAATTAATCGTTAACAAAACTAATGGATACTTATTATTAATAATGCTATTATTATCATTAGAAGAAAAACACAAATATAGTTCAGAAGTTAAGAATATTTTTAACTTGACTTATATTAATTATATATTTATTACTATGTATTTCACAGCATTAAAATATTATTGATTTCTTTGAAAAGAGTTAACACTTCATCATATCATATACTTTCTTTCTATTTAAATATATAAAAAACTAATCATATTTTGGTGGATTTAAATACAATTTTAATTAACTCAATGGTATTTAATTTGCTTTATATTTAAATTTAAACGCAGTCACCGATAAATGAGTAGAGATAACTTAAAATTTCTGTATGAAATAAAAATTAAATAAATGCAACTAACACTTTTAATCAACATAAAATTAGTTTTTTAATATTTAATTCATCAAAATAAAGATATTTAGAGACTGATCAGAAATATCTAAACCGAATTGCATTTATGCAAATTCTTTTCATATATTTTCCTACACGAGAGAACTTAAAGCTTATAGTTTTTTTTTTTTAATTTCTCCTAAAAATATTGTTCCAGAGTTATTTCTAATTTTTTCAACAATTTTAAACCTCCTATAATTTGATTCAAGTAATTTTTTTTTTCAATTGTAGAGTAAAGTAATTATTCATTAAGGGTTTAAATTTTTTTCAATTCAGGAATTAATTGACAGCACCAATTTTTAAGTAAAAAAAGAAAAAAGAGGAACAGAGGAAGGAAAAAGGACAGAGACAGTTTTGGTGGTTGAAGTTGAACGTGTGCAATTGTGGTGCGCAAATTCGTCGCCTTTTTCATCCATCATAATCATAATCGATGAACCAAACACAGAAGAAGGGGAAAAGCCAGTTACTTTACTTCTGTTACTCTCTTGTTTATCTTAAATTTTGTAGCTTCTCTTGTTATGTCATTGCTTCGGCTTCAACCCATCAATGGAATATCTCAGCTCTCAGTGGGGACTTCATTCCCACAGAAGAAAAGACCCTTCCTTTTGAGACCACAAGCTGTTGCCTCCAGAACCCAGGTACCAAATCTTCAGTCTCTCATGCCACGTTCTGCTTTCTTTGTAACAAGCCCAAATAACACTTATAGAGTATGCTAAGATTGTTAGCTTTTAACAGTCATATGTACACTGGTTTTTAATTCGTTGATAATGTAAAAAATATTGTATCTTTTACCTTTTTAGAGGATTATGGAGGGTGTTTCAGTGAGTGGAGAAGTTGGTGGTGCTGGTGGAGTATACTCATATGAAGCCTTGAAAAGATTAGACAAGCTATGGTCAAGCATATGCTCCTCTCAAGAAGGTTCATGTCATTCCATGATTCTTATACCATTTAGGAAATGAGAGAACTTTATATGTTCTGTAATCTCCTAATGTATACATTGCAGCTGTGCAAAAGCCTCAGCAAATTGTCTCTACCATCCCGGGCTTGTTTGGCTCATCTGGTCTTGCTGACAAAGCAGAAGGTTCATATGATGTTTTGGTGTGTGGTGGCACTCTAGGAATCTTTGTTGCCACAGCCTTGTGTATTAGGGGTCTTCGAGTTGCGATTGTGGAAAGGAATGTATTAAAAGGGGTAATTTCAGCTTCTTGATTGAGTTATCAACATTCAATCCTACAGTGAAAAGAGACAGCGAATTCTTTGAAGGGTTAATTAATTTGAGTTTTCTGTGTTGTTTTTATCACTAGAGAGAGCAAGAATGGAATATATCAAGAAAGGAGCTTTTGGAACTTGTAGAAGTTGGAGTCCTGGAAGAAGATGACATTGAAAGAGCCACAGCAGTGAAATTCAATCCTGTAATTCCTGAACTTCTTCAGTTTAGTTGCCAATCTCTTTGTAGCAAGAATCATCTTGATTAGGTATTTCTCCATAACTAATATCTTGAATTAAGGTCTTGTTAAATACAAATTAAATGAAAAAAATCATAGAGCACTGCAAGAACAAATGACCTAACAACTAAGGGATATTGGGACTGTTTGAAGGAAACTTATACACACACTTCTAGAAAAGAAAAATAAGAATGATTAAAATAAAATTAGCTCCCCATTAAGCTAAATTTAGCTTATACAAGAATTAAAAACCTGATTTTAGAGAAGCTAATAAAAATAGCTTCTACAAATTAACTCATTCATAAATAGTTTATGGAAAAAGTGATTTCGTTTTTCCTTCTTTTTTTCTTCTCTGGGAGACTTTGTAGAAAAGTTTCTCCAAATAGATCCATTATATCAGATAGTACCAAAAATGAGTGTGATATCTACTTACTAAGAGAAATTCAGTTGTCAGTCACAAGAGTAAAATGCAAAGTGTTTTCTGTGTAGAAACTTATAAAGGAGAAACTCATCCAAGCTTACAAGGTAGATCAAAATCAACTAACCTGGAAATCTTACTTAATACTGTTATTATATGATTACATTAAATTACATGCAGATAGATAATTGTTATACATGTGTGTTTTTAATCAAAAATGTTATGGTGCTCGGGAAAGCATGTGACTTTTATGTTACAGTTACACTAGCATTCCTTTTTTTTCTTACACTTATAAATTAAGAATTTCTGAATTTTCGTGTTAAATTTTGAATCCCTTACAAAACGACCATTGCTTACTTGTTAAGAATTATTAAATTTAGTTCTTCTATGTAATTTGCAAACTCAGCTTGTATGTATTTTTCCCTCAAAGAACATCAATCACAAACAGTTTCTTTCTCCAATTGACAAACTCCGCAGGATTTATGCTTCCTGCATTCCCCTTTATTTATTTTTTAATTTACTTATTACTAACTCCTCTTTGGCAACTTCATAAACTATGCAGAATAGATGTGGATTTGAAAGGAAAGGGGATATCTGGGTCAACGACATACTTAATCTCGGTGTTTCGTCAGTCTTCTTCCCATAATAATTGTTTTCTTGTATTTCAATTATGAATATATAAGTTAACCTTTGTTCTTATCTAGTTAATAATTTTCTTTTCTGTTCTGTCTGGCTTGGCAATGAGCAATGAGCAATATGCAGTTGTAGTTGTTTAATTTAGTGTATGCTTAGATTATTTAATTATTAGAGAAAACTTACTTATTTCTCCAAAGTCTCTTTAACTAACATTTTGGTTATAACATTTTTTTATACAAAATAATCTAATTCGGTCACATACTTAATTGGTGTACATGCATTTCACTATTTTTGCAAATCCCTTTCAAGAGAGGACAGAAAATCTATTGTAGCTTACTGTATGTAGAATTACCGAGAAATGTGCAAGCAGATTGTACATCCAGTTTCATAATTCTTCATCCACTAAATAATATTTTGCACAAAAATGTGATTAGACAAACTCTGTGTTAAGAGAATAACAACTCAATATGGCACAAATCATGAAAGACAATCTACTGGGAGTGAAGGACTGCAAATTATGTAGTTGGCAATTAAATAGAGGGTAAAGTTGCTAAATGTGTGTCAGGAAGTTCCACTTGTGTGACTTATATATCTTTTGGACAACTTCATTTAATACCAATTTATTTTAAGCTAAAATCTGACCTGGTGTGAGAGGCTGTAACTTAGCTTGATAACTGTGTATTCTATCTAGTAAGTAATTGAATATCTATATGGCTTAACTCTCATAAGCATGCATTTTGTTATTTTTCCTATAGGCACAGAGCACAGGGTTTACAACGAAGTAATTTGAGCGTAAAATTTAGTATTCCATTGAAAATTTAAACTTTTCCTTAAATATTCATCTTTGCTATTTGCCATTGCAGACCAGAAAAGCTTATAGAGATTGTAAAGACGCGGTTTCTCTCCCTCGGTGGAGTCATTTTTGAGCAGTGCAGCGTCTCCTGCATCAATGTATATGAGGATGCTGCAGTGAGTTATTCTAGCACAATCATAACTTAAGTGTTATTTTATGAAATTCTATTATTGATGAATTATCATAGTTAAAACCAAATACCATTCTAGGCTGTGTAGCCTGGTCGGATGCCTCATTTTATTGAAGGTCTGTATACGTGTTTTCATTTAAAAACACCACTGAACTATACATAAACATCAAAGGGTTACAAAAAGAAAGTCTTACACTGTATCAGAAAAAAATTTGAATTGTAATGGAAATTTTAAATCACAATTTGATTTGTGTCACTGATGAATGATAATTTGTATTTTGTACGGAGATATTGAAGCATGAACCCCAGTTTATTTTTCTTTTCAGGTTCTAAAACTTTCTGGGGACAGAATATTGTCATCTCGTCTCATAATTGATGCCATGGGCAACTTCTCCCCTGTTGTAAAACAGGTCAGGAATATTCTTTTACTCACCGGTGCATCCTAACAGATATTTTATGATTTTCATCCATATGCAGGACACATTAACTGTCATTTATATGCATGCAAATGCAAGTGATGCAATATTTGTTAAATAAATAGCCACTTAAGTTCAATGATGGTCCCTTTCATCCAGTACTATTGTAAAAATCAACACTAACAAGAATGAGACTGAAAACTTCCTTGAAAATATAAAAAACTTCTGTTGGTTAATGTTCTACACATGCTATTTAATGAATGATAAATAAGTTTCTTCTGATTGTCATGTTCAATGATTTTACAGATAAGAGGTGGGCGAAAGCCTGATGGTGTTTGCCTTGTTGTTGGAACATGTGCACGTGGCTTTGAGACAAACTCCACTAGTGATGTCATATTTAGCAGTTCATCAATAAAGAAAGTTGGAGACTCAAAAGCACAACTGTTTTGGGAGGTACCTTTTACTATATGAAGAAAACATGGTATCCTCATGCTATTTTTAAGATCTTTCGCTGAATTCTTCACAGGCATTTCCTGCAGGCTCGGGTCCTTTGGACCGTACTACTTATATGTTCACTTATGTGGAACCTCAACCTGGATCCCCAAAATTGGAAGAATTACTAGAAGAATACTGGGATTTGATGCCAGAATACCAGGCTAGTTTTCTTTTCTTCATCATGCTCTCTGATGTGTCTTAATCTTTATTTTGTCCATTTTGAAGGACATGTATCTTCCCCTCATTTGTTTTTCCTCCCTTTTCTCTTATAATAGTTCTATTTTTAAGAAAATATTAACTACAAGGTGATGAAAAATTATTTCTTTACCACCATACTAGAAAAGCTTAAATGGAAGTCCGTGCAGTGTATCAACTATCAAGTCACAAAATTTGTGTATACCCTTGTGTTATATTACTTTTGGCAATTAGATCTTTTAGCAGTCATGTTAAAATATTTAATGTCTCCGTATTTTTCTGTTTTGCTTGTTAGATTAATTAAAGTTTCCAAGTTTAAAGAAAAAAAAACGTAGTAGGCATGAACTCATGATATCTACTTCGAGTTTAGTCATAATTTGCTGTTTGTTTTGCCTAACTGGGGGCTTCATGAACTTTCTATTGAAGTTCTCGCTGTAAAATTTCAAAGTGTGAACAATCTGAGTGCAAAATTAGAATATAAAAAGATCAGTTTTGCTCCTTTCTTCTATATCTTATATGTTCCCTTCTGTTTTAATAGTAGTTACTGATCAAATCCAGTTTTTCCTTTCTTTCTCTATGTTTTAAAGAGTTTCTGTACAATGAGTGCTGCAATGGCTATTCTAATCCATAAAGGTTTACACTATCCAGATATTTTATTGTTTTAGTCATATAAGGTGCCAAAAATTTTACATTTCTCCTGATTCATTCTTTTATGCAAATGTTCTGCTGCTCTCAGCTTGATACTAACGTCAATTTGCAATTTTTTCATTATAGGGTGTATCACTTGACAATTTAGAGATACTGCGAGTTATTTATGGAATCTTTCCCACTTATCGCGAGAGGTAATGTATTGCATATGAAAAAATTATCTAAAAACCTGACGTGCTCTTTGTCTGCACCTAACTTATTCAATTCCCTAAGTTTGTTTTGAACTCATTTTGGATATTCTTACTTGTATCTCAACTTATAGTTTCTTTTAATATTACATCGTACAATGTTTGCTGATGATATGGAGCACTAGCAGTCCACTACCAGCTTCTTTTGATAGAGTTTTACAGGTAAATTACGTTTTATACTCCTGAAGCCTCTATAAAATAATAAAACTAAGTCATCGGTGATCTATCAACTAATATTAAAGCATTGAAGCTTCATTCTCTGTAGTTTGGTGATGCCAGTGGCATACAATCACCTGTTTCATTTGGTGGATTTGGAAGTTTGACCAGACACCTTGGGAGACTGTCAGCTGGTATGTCTTTCAGTGATTTTTTTTAAACTTGTGATGTACATTTTTGTACTTGTTGAAGCAGATATATTGCTATGTTGTGGGACAGGTGTTACTTTCTTTTTAATCTGAGACATTAAACTATGAATGTAACTGTTTTTCGGAGTATTTATGGATCTCCCCACTATTTTTCTTTTCCTTGCTTCTGTCTTCAGCAACATTGGAACATATAATTTTCGTAAAATATTACGTGGCTGAAAATGATTTAGAAATTTGCTCAAACAAGTAACTGCTAACTATAAAAAAAAAAGGTGTACTATTGAGATAACTGATTCTTTCTTTTCTCCACTTCATTGTAATGAAGGAATACATGAAGCAATCAATGGTGGCTATCTTGACTCGTACAACTTGTCTTTGCTGAACCCTTACATGGTACTTTCCAACTTTCCTCAAAGGTTTGAGTCTTTCAGAGTCTGTGGTATGAAACTAAATACCTGACCAAGACTATGTATCATGCAGCCCAACTTGAGTGCTTCATGGCTGTTCCAAAGAGCAATGTCAGCAAAGAAACAGTCCAATGTTCCTGTAGATTTTATTAATGAACTTCTTTATACCAATTTTAGTTGTATGCAGGTAGTATTTCTCTCATGACTGAGATTATTTTGATGTTTTTTTTTACTGTTGCTTCTTTTTTATCCTTCATTTTTGCAGAGGCTTGGTGATCCCGTGCTACGACCGTTTCTACAGGTATACTTTTGCAGAGGCTTGGTGATCCAATCTGAAATTCTGGATATGTTTTTTCTGTGTCTTCTGTAAGATGTTTGTTCTCAAAAGACTCAATTAATTGAGATGAGAACCCATATCAAATTTTAAATTCGGTATGATGACTTTATTAAAATATCATCTTTTATATTTACAGGATGTTGTACAGTTTGGTCCACTTTCCAAAACGTTAGGCCTCGTTATGTTAACAAATCCTCAAATACTCCCATCCATATTCAAGCAGGTACTTCATGATGCAAGGAAATCTCAGAGTCTTGAAGTGCAACTTATATATGTTCTTCTCTTTCAGTTTCTCATATGATATATTTAATTAGCCAAGCATATAGAAACCTAGTTGGAGTTTGATAAAAATATGTAGCATAAATAATAAGTCAGCAAAACTCTTCAACATAAGGGGTTAAGAATTTTATCTTGTTCCAGGTTGGTGTTCCTGTACTTCTTGATTGGTCCAGACATTTTCTGGGGCTTGGATACTACACCTTTCTATCGACCTTTGCTGATCCTATTGTGAGGTAATAGTCTATGCAAGGTCCTCTTAAACCGCTGTTTTTAGCTTCCTTATTTATTCAACAAGCATATAAATCCATTTGATGCACCTTGTATTCTGTGTTCATATTCGATGAATCGCAAGGCCATTGGTACATGCATTGCCATCGAAGATGAGTTTCCAGTTGAAGCGGCATCTCGAGGCTTGGAAATATGGAGCTGGTCTTGATTATAAGTTATAGGAACTACTTTTTAAGTTTGTTTCATGACAACCTACAAGATAAGGATGATGTGGTGGCTAATTGGTTCTAAGGCATTGGTTTTTCTCTCACATCCAAATTCACTCTTCATTCATTCTTGATCTTTATTCTTTTTCTACCACTTCCACGTGAAGTTAGGTTGCATAACAGTTGTATTGTATGTCTGAGATGTATAATTTAATTTAAATGGTTGATAGGGTGTTCCAAAACGAAGCATGCAAAGAAAGCACCAAAATTATATTCTTCCATTTACTACTATCTTAATTATTGATACATACACACTACTTTTTATTATTTTTATTCTCCGGAATGCTTCAAAATTTACAGACACAACAACAGCCACAGGCATACTCTATCCAAATAATCCATCTTTGGATGCCCATGATACATATTTCCAAAGCAACTAAAATAAAGGGAAAACAAATAAAATTGTAAATCTCAATCTGATGTTTTTCTACCCCAAATTTTAGATAGCTCCTTTACGATAGTCTTTTGTTTAACATCTTCCCTTTCTATATGCCACTTTCTTGACATGTTCTCAGCCTGCAAATCCAAGTTTTGAGTTAGGATTATGAATTGAATTGTTCAGAATATTAAGAAATACAATTTTAAACTTGCCCATATTTTGAAGGGAGTAAGTTGTTCTTTGATACTCTGAAGTTGTGGCTCCACGTAGTCTTTTCCCTTATTTTTTATGTCACTTATCTGTAATGTAACAACAAAAATTTCTGATAAAAAGTCAACAAACTAAAATGGACAGTTTATTTGGCAATATAGAGATCCATTGATACAACTGAATGAACGAAAAACAAGTATTGAGATACAATACAAAGGCTTACACGAATTTTTATGGTCATAAATGTCTTTCAACATGATGAATAATTTATGAAGAAAGATGAATGAAAATGGATCAAGGTAGACATTCTAGTGGATTACTTAACTAATTTAAACAAAAAAATACACATAACCAAGAGAGGGAGAAAAGAATTACATATTAAACTCTAGGATCAACATATTAAATTATGTTGGTATTTGTATGGGGAAAATATATTTTAAATCTAAATAATAGATCATATACGTATCTGACCAGTATCCTAAAATTTGAAACTTAAAAAAACAAAAAAACTCCTAAAAATTAACTTGTTCAAATTCAAATGACAGACAGTTAGGTATATATTTTCAACAAACTAAATCACTTACATTATGCAGCTCTAACTTGGAGGCCACCGTACCAAACACCAATGCAGTACCACCAAATACAAATGCAGTGGCAACAGCAAAAGCCTTTCCAACTAAAAAAATGGTAATTGAAAATTTGCATTAGAAAACACTGGCATCATCCCAAAGAATTTGGCCGAAACCTTTTTTCCTTAGCAGCATTATTGATATAAACAACAAAATCTTAATGAAGTCATAAACCAATGTCTAATGAAGTAAATGAAGTAATAACCACCTGAACTGTATGTACAAGCAAATCAAGCAGAAAAAGTGATGAATACTTCGGTTTTTTATTAACTCTACTACTGCACACTCAACCCTAAACCTTTTTGTTCCAGAAAAGTAATTTTCTCAAATAGTATCCACCATTTCGTTCTCCACTACGACAACATATATTGTATGACTGAACTCCTCCCTCATTCATAATTTCTATATTCAAAATATAAAACACTTCAACCATTATTACTTATAGATCCCACTAGAAACTCCACAGAGACATTAAGTGATTATGTGAAAGATGAGGGCAACAAACTCATTGTATATAAGCTAGTCAAGTAGATACCATACCAAGTCCACAATGTACATATTCATCGGTGAGACTAACCATTTATTTCCCTAATGTTGCATCAGAAAACCATCTATCTACAAATATTGAGAATTGCTTAAAACACTTACAATTTATAATACAGCGCAAAACAAAGCAATGAAAGATCAAGAAACACAGCAGGAATGTAACAAAATGTACCATGTGCAAGCCCTTCACCAGCAGCTTTCAACTTCTCCGGGTTAACATGAGTGGCATACCTATCTTGACGCAATTCATTAGCTGTTGAGGCTGAAACTGTGTTTGTTGCTTCAGGCAGTTGCCACCTGTGCAACCAAATCATCGTGCATAAGCAATTGATCAAAACCACTCATTTAAAAAAGAGAAGAAGAATCACAACCAGCTTCTTTGCCAATTAAAACCCAAATTCTAAAATAGAAAAGTGCAAACAGGGTACACTATCTGTACAAAACAATTTTACATAGTTCTTCGATCACAAACTGCAATAAATTTGTTAAATTTTACAATAATTATATTAAAAGCCATTCTTGTGACAATTCTTAAATACTAAGAAAGTGTAGAATTTGTGTACTGATAACACACAAAAATCAAGCTCAATTTAAAACTAAAGGATAAAATTCAAATGGGAAACTATTATGCATATGATATTTGATTGACGAGGTAAAAGTAATTGGGAAAATGAAACAGAGAGTGACGAAGGAACCTTTTGGGGCCAAAAGTGACTTGGGGCAGGGAAAGGTAAGCACGTAGAGGATTAAGGGCGTCGGGGGATACGGAAGAACGGAAATTTGGATCGGAAGGAAGGACCCATTTGGAGGCAAAGAAGGAAGAAGTGGTAGCTTCATCATTTCTGAACACTTTGGAAGGAAGATGGTGTCTTAGAACCTCGGGAAGCACATCCGCATGATCATGTTCTTCGTGGAAGTTTAGGTTGTTGTTGTTGCTGCTGTTGCTGTTGGTCTTAGGAACAGGATTTTTTTGGGCTAATTTTCCTACGGCTTGTTTGGATTCCTGGAAAAAATACGCTGCTTCTTTCCCAGCTAACCTTCCCGCTAGAAAACTCATCTTTCAGTTTTACTCTGTTTCTCTCTTTCACTCTCTTCCACCATATTTATATGGCTCCCAAGCTATGATTGTTTTTGGATGTAATTGAAAATTAACAATTTTTAAATGGTTGTTTGAAAGAAATTTTGATGAACTTTTAATATTTTAACAAAGTAAGAATTTCTAACATGGAAATTGGTCAAAATTTCAGCAAAAATATTATCCAGAAACTAGTCATTAACAATCCCAAAAGATATTTATAAAGAACTATAAAAGAAAAATATTGACAATACATCATGTCTGAATTCTATTATGTCAATGTTTTAAAATCTCCCCTTTTTTAATAGTGATGTTTTTAATAAATTTATCGTATAAATGATAAAGTGTATTGAGTATAATGATTTACGTAATGTCAATCTGTTAAAAAACATTAGCATAGATGATTATGATATTATCCAGGAAGATGATTTGCAGAAGGGATATCATGTAAATTGGATTGTAGAATAGAAGATGGCAATTACTTTGTAGAATAAAATATGAGTTTAGTTTAGTTTATTTTATGAGTAGAAAGTGTTATTTGGTAAAGAAACTGAATTGTGAAGAGTTTAAATTAAGTCGAAAAATGTTGACTACACTCAAGATCATTGTCAAATTACTTGGGAAACAAGAATTATGCAACATCTCTTGTGCTTGCAGAACAAGTTTTTAGTTTGTATTCAACATCTTCATAGATTTCTCTGCTAGTATTGTTTATTGCTTAGGAGGCAGTTTCTTTCTGCACCTCTGTAAATTTCTTCCCCTACTTTCATATGAATCAAATTTCGTTATTTTTTTTTTTCTTTTTGGATTATCTGACAGTCAAAAATAATTTTGGACTGTGTAATTTGGAAGTTTTTTTTTTTAATTCTTTTCAATTTTTAAAATTTATTTTTTTACTTTAAGATTGCACAGTTAAAAATACTTTTGGGTCGTATAATTTTAGAGTCATTTTTAACTTTTCGAATCACACAATCTGAAAAAGACAAAAATGAAATTTTCTAATGAGGGGTGCCGGGGAATTTATGAAAGTGCAAAAGGAAATTACCTTATTAGCGTAGGGAGAACCCGTTAATGGTTTTTTCTTCCTGCACCCTCATATTAATAAAAAAGCATTAAAATATCCTCCCTTTTATTAATTTGTTCTGAAAATTTTATTCTGGAGGGTATTATAGAAGTTTTGGAAATTTGTTCTAAAAATCTTGTTCTATAAAACTTATTTTAAAATGCATTTAAGGCGTTTCTGATATCTCCTTCTGAAAACCATATTTGAAAATCTTATTTTAGAAATTCCGTTCTAGATAAATTCCAAAACATATAATTTAAAATTCACTTTTATAGAAGATAAAATGGATTTTTAAAATTATGGAGATGTGCACAAAATTATGGAGGTGCAGGAAGAAGAAGTCCTCTTTAAAAGTAAGAGCTGGCCACTACCCAAAATTATCCCGTACCTATAATTTTCTTCCTGCACCCTATTAATTTATTTGATTTCCTCTTTTGCCCTTATTTCAAAATTACTTACTTCTGAAATTCATTTTCGGGAGAGGGACTTCTCTCTTCCGGAATTTCTTTTCGGAAAATCTATAACAATATACTAGCGTCCACACAAGTGCTATCACGCCTGCGTGTACACATTTTTTAGATATGAATGATAGTATGTTAATAGGTGATAATAGTGTAATTTTATTAAGTTAACATATAAAATAAATTTATATTTATTAAAAATAAAGTGAAATGAATAGAGAAATTAATTGTTGATGAATAAAAAAAAGAAAAAAAGAAAAACCTTTTTGTAGAAAATAAGTAAAAATAATCATTAGTTTTAAAAAAATTAATAAATAATTATATTATAAAGGGTAAAATTGGTATTATGAAATGTGGATACAAAAGAGAATTCTCTTTATATATTGTTATAGATAAAGGGGATTCCCCTTTTTGTGTCCACATTTCAAAATATCCATTTTACCCTTTAAATATAATAATTTATTAAATTTTTAAAAATTGACCGTTACTTTTACAAGATTTTTTTATAAAATCGGATGTATCTGCTTCTTCTCTTTGTCTTTATTTATTAATGATTATTCTTTCATCTATTATCATATATTTCACTTCATTTTTAATAAATATAATTTTAATTTATATATGAATTTAATAACATTACAATATTATCACATTCTAATATAATAACATGCATATTTAAAAAATGCATACACACAGGCACGATAGCGCCTGTGTTTACGCTAGTATGTTTTAAGTAGAGAGTATATTTTGATTTTTTTTTTCCGGAAAAATGAAAATATATTTTTGGAATTTTCTTTTTGAATATTTTTATGGAATTATATTTTGGAAAAAAAATCAATTTGATTTCAAAAATTATAATATTAAGCATAATAATCCGTTAAAGAAATATAATTCCCTGCTTAAATGATAATATAAATTAAGTAACCTAAAATACCAAATAATAGTAAACTGAGAAAAAGATTTTAACATTTCTATGACTATTGTGTTTGCATAAAAAAACTACTAAAAGATATAATGAGTTCATACTCATGGTAGGATCTCCACTAAGAGAACACATATTCAAGTGATAGAAAAAAAAAATACTACAAAACAAATTTTTTGAACCAAGGAAGAAAACAGTACCATATAAGAAAAAGAGAGTTAAAAAAATATAAAATAATGCATTACATTACTTAGAATTCGATGAATATTTCATTCCTTAAAAAAAAAAATGATACAATAAGATTTACCTTTTAAAATTTTTGTTCCTTAATTGTCTTATACATTCGTAATTAGTTTTTTTGGTTTTGCTAAACAACACCTAGAAAATGACCTTAAATAATGTTTTTATCCTTTTGGTGTGTCAAAATAAATATATTTTACATACCTATTTGGACTCTACAATCCTTAAACGATATATTTTACAAATTAATTAAGATCTCTAATAACTAATTAGGATTAATTATGTTTTAGGCGTCACAATCGGAGAAAACAATAGCAATAGGTTATTATTAATCTATTTATGAATTTTCTATTAATCATGTGATCATAGATATATCTATATGAATTTTCTGTTAATCATGTGATCTTTACAGATAAGCTATCAGCTTCAGTTTCACAATCTGCATCAAATAAAAATATGATAAAATCTATTGACCATGAAAGGTTAATCAAATCTTTAAATATTTTTATTTTTCTCTTTTAATGTAAACTACTCAAAAGTCATTGACTGATTCCGTACCCAGCATGTGCTCTTAATGATCACATTTATAAATCATTAAACAAAAAGTCTATTAATTATCACAAGATTGTTGAATGATTATAGTGAAAAATTAAAAACCCCTATGCTTTCTTACACATTCATCTTTAATTACTTTAAGGAGCATGTCTGCATTTTGTTCTAAATATTTTCCAACATCTGATATAAATTTCATTAAAATTAATAAATAGAACCATAATAATTAAACAATTTAGAATTTAATTAAAATACACTAGTAATATACATTTCTTTTACAATATTATCTAAGCACAACTTATTATATTTGATAATATTTGTCTTTTGTAATAATTAAGCTAACGTTGCTTTCTAATTAGTTGGTAATGTAATGATACTTACACCGACCATATTATACAAAAAAAAAAATCATATTTTTAACATAATGTATTCATCAATATACAAATATATGAAGTAATGTAAAATCTAATTTACGCAAAATTTTATACCAATGTTAGATTATCATATATTACACGTCTACATAAAAAAATAATGATATATATATATTTCTTTTTATTAAAATTAAATTATTGTCAATTAGGTGTATTTTATTATTGGTCGAGTTTCTTTCCCCAATAAGGTGAAACATAATTTTTAACCAGATTTACTATTGTTTTACTCTTAACACTTAAAAAAAAAAAAAACATTGTACAGGCCTATAACCAATAGTCTAAACGGCGTTTTAAAAATTATGAAAATTGCAGTAGCTATTACTATTGACATAGCTAGCGCGTGAATGGTCGCTAAAACAATCATCAATCCTAACTTTATTTTGAGCTTAACCAATTTCTTTCTACATATAATAATATTATTGGATTATTGTGACATCTACTGATTTATAATCCTTTATTTATTTTATTCTCTAAAAATTTGTAGAAATAAAATTGCCAAAATATAGAGTGAAAGTATATGAAAGTAGGGCACTTAAAATGGTTGTGGTGGTGGTGGCTACCAAAAGCTCTGATGGAGAATATTATTTTTAATTTGTTACTTTTGATTTATTTTCCAAGTACACAATTATTTCCCCGAACGATGGTGTTCAAAAATCTACACGCGCACACCGAAAAGGTTATAGCTGGAGCTGGTGGTGGCCTTGGTGGGGGTCCTGTAACCAGAATTAGTATGTGCACTTATTCCACCCGATGTGGACCACAAACCCCCCACCTTAATTTCACACACACCATAACCAATTCCCCTATGGATTTTTAGTGCATGCAACTATGCAACTCAACTCACACAATACTTCTAACTACCCAAAAATCACAAGTCAAAATAGAAAAAAGTAAATATGTACAAGAACTTCTGGGACCTCACTGTTATGTAGGTAGGGTGAGACTAAGAGCATGTGGAGTCTATCACCTTCTGCCAACAAATATTCTTGTGTGTGTGCTCAAGATGCTGGAGTTTTATTAATTATTTGCATGGTTGTTGTGTGAAGTAATGGGTATTAAACACTCTGCATTCAAGCTTTGGGGCCTATCACACCAGAGGAGCTATAATGATTGAACTGTTTGATCACTGGTATCAGTCACTGCATCCCATTTCATTTTCATATATTTTTCAACTCATCAAAACTCTAAGGGTCCCCACCCTCTCTCTTCTTCCTCCCACAAACAAAGAACACTTCAAACTCCAATTGACACAAAACACCAAATCTCAGAAATTCCGTTGCCCAACCGTCTCTTCTATATTCTTCTCAACAGTTGTTTTCAGGCACACACACAGAGAGGGCCAATAAAATGGTAAATGTTTGCATATATCTGATGGTGGATCCCCTACTTTGACCAATGAAAATTCAGATTTTTTAATGCAACCTCAAAAACTCTGTCAATTTTGAGCAATGAAAGAAGATAAACTATGATGGTATGTACAATAACTAAGGCATACAATACAATACAATACAAGTCCGATCTTAAAAAAGTATGCTTTAATTGCAATGCAACAGGAGAGTCTGGTTTAAGGCAAGGAAAATGTAGCTAGAACTGCATAACATAAACAAACTCTAGTTTATAATTTATTGTTTTCATACCTCTAAAGCTCAAAATCTTGTTTACCTTCTGTACAAGGACTCTCTACTAATCTAGCTAATAAACAATCACTATTTCTAACATGACTCTACTAGCATATAATATAACACATATATATATAATCTGTATTCCCTGTATATGACAAAGAAGGTAGTGAATAATAAAGAAACCATATATCTGATTACACTATTTATCCTGCTACAGAAAACCTGAGAGATCAAGCTATCTCTTGTTGTGTAAAGGGTTGGATCCTGTTGGCACTCTGCGTTTTTCTGACATAAACTCTCTACCTCTGCTGCTGATTGGAGAATTTCCCCAGGGATGAAAATCCTCATGGCTTGAAGTGGAGGGGCCTGAGAATTTGCTCCTGATGCAGTGAATTCTCGGTGTAAGGAACAGAAGTGTGATGATGATGAGGACCAGCGAGTGGAAGTGCTTCATGGTCATGCTCCTTTGTTTAACAAGGAGAAACAAAGAGAGAGTGATGGAAATGCAGAATTTGGTGTAGGCTAGGCTTTGTTATATTGTGTATATATTTATATGGACACGGTTAGGTCCAACATGTGCATACTAAATCTGGTGATATTTATGAAACACTTGTGGTGTTTCCGTGTGAGTTTGCGTGGTGGGGCATGGCCTGATTACCGTCTGATTGTGATCAAATGGTCAATGATGGGTGGATTCACGAATGCTGTGAGTAGGGTCTGGTATTGGATCAGGGTGCCTAGAATGACGGTTGTGTGGCTGAGGGTGGTGGGGTGGCAATATTCAATGAAAGACAGTGACATACAGAACTCAACACAAACACACAAAAACACGCACTCGTAGGAACAACAAGCCTGAAACAAAAACAATGTAATGTTTTTTTATTTTCCAATGCTATGACTTTAGATAACTTAACCTTCTGAAATGACCAAAACACCCATAATGTTTCGTTGTGAAAGAGTCAAAGCACGCGCGTTATGCCAGGGGTGTTTTCGTCATGAAAAGTCAAACATCGCCGACGCACTCGAGAGGCATGTGGCGTTGTAATAGTACTATCTAATTAATCATAAAGAATTAAAATAATAAACATGCTGAAAGGGACCGTAGTACTGTTAAGGTTATTTTCACACACACAACTTCGTAAGGTAGGTTAAGTAGATCCGAATTTGCTGGGTCCAAGTCAAAATGGGGATTTTGAATAGTTTGAATATTGGTTCGTTTTCGAGAATTTGGACCCTTCAAATAATTTATATAACTAGTTTAGTCTTTGATGAAAATGAATGGGAAGCGCTTTAAATTTTGACTAATGAAATGGTAAAAATATTTGTGATGATACCGTAATCTCTTTATGAATAGTTTAGAAGTTTGTTCCAAGACTTATTCAGCAAACGCACCAATCAAAACCTCTTCCTTGTTATAAATGGTTCAAAATATAATAGATTAAGGTTGTCGTAATGCCGATAGTCTTGTGCTGAATGATTGTGTCATGTATAACGCATGTAAATAGTATCCATATATTTATACTAGACCCAAAAAAGTATAATTTTTAAAAAAGCATGTCAATAAAGAAAAGAGCACCAATTGTCAATGTTATTAAATCTTGTGGATGATGTATCTTCTTGCACGGGTGAGAATTGGTAAAAGCCCCAAGGCTTCATCGTGAAGCGTCTTCGTGAGAACTCGTTTCCACGTAGCTTTTTAGCTTTTGGTATGGCAAAAGATGAAACCATTTATGATGAGAAGAAGAAGGAGCAGAAGAAGCACTTTTTGTTCTGTGACTGAGCTGTTCCACACTCAGAGCTGCAACACATTCCTCAAAAGGGTGTGAATATGGTTGGGCGTTAATTCAAGATTAAATGTTGGAGACAAGTTAATGGTCAAAAATTCTAAAAGGGAAAGTGATGATAGACAGAAAATGAGTAGATCAGAGAAAGGGATGTTGATTTTGAAGAAATGAAAATTCTTGGCGGAAAGTTACTTGGTTTATCTAACTAACCAACAAAATGGTAACCCTTCTTTATTACGTTTAGTGATTCATCACAGCTGATCCGATATGAGAGTGATGGCTCTAAGAATATACGAGACAGTACCGATAAAACATAAGTTCAATACATAAGAAATTAGTATTATTACTAACTCAAAATATTTAAGAAATTAATTTTTTTCCTTAATGGTGGACTAAAACTCATATTTGAGAATCTCCTTACAAACGGATTGTCAGGACTCTTAGGAATTTAAATGTGAGTCTAAGCCCCACATTAACTAGAGATGAGAAAGTAGAGCACTATATAAGAATAAAGACTCATAAATCCATAGCCTTAAATCGAGGTGTCAATTCCTTACGTGATTAGACTTAGGTCTCATTGGTATTTGTTCTCCCCCGAAGTGAAACTCCATCCACTTATGGATTATGAAATGTCTCGTTTATAATGAATGTAAACTTTCACCGCTTATAATAAGAAAAATGATATATTTTGTTCAAAAAGAAGAGGTCAATAGATGCACTTTTTGAGGTTGTACGGCTCAAAGCCATCGTTTTCTCATCCAACCGAGTAAGAAAATTGGCACTGAAATTCTGTGGTCCGCACACAAATGCAGATAAACTTTCAATATGTGTTCATGTGGGCATATGCATATTTTTAACCCTTTTAAGGGGCAAGGAAAATTGCACTTTGATATAATTTTTTTACCATTCTATAATCCATAGTGTAATAGTAAGAGTAAAATAAACTATCTCAGAGCCTACGTATAGCAGGGAGAAAAAGAAATAGATGAGTTTCCAACTGGAATGACCCCACAGAAGGAGTTATTTCATACCATATTTTACCTTCTTTCCAATTTTCCAGTTCATCCACATTTTGTATTCATCATATATGTAACTTCTATTCTGGTGTAAGGGCCATTTATGAGCATCATTAGCAACTAATGAGTGGTTTCATGGTGATTCCATGTTTTATTTTCATAGCTGTCACAAGAGAACATTTCAATCTGAATTAAGATATTAATTATAGCCATCAAATGTATCGTTGACTATTATGGTTTACAATTAAACTCATGTCTCCTGATCTCGGGTTTCACCTACCATCAAAACCTGGTAAAATTTGTCATAATGCTTATGTAGAACTAACTGTTAATCAATCTCTATCTCAGGACAATTATTGGAGATTTCTGATTTCGAAGTCTAAACCAACCTTAATTTCATAATTAATGAGCACAATGTGGATATTTTATTCTCAAATGCAGGATTACTTAAGTATCATTAACTCATCTGTATACTTTAAAAGAAAGTTATGTATTTCACACATTTATAATCCCAGCAACTAATAATTAGATTTTATATTTGTTTGCAAATGAGGTTGTGCAAAGATCCCTCTAACAATGAACACTATTGCAAACCAATTATGAAGGAATCAATCTCAATGTTAAGAAGTTCCATATCGATTAAAGATAAGACAATTTCGTAGTATATATCTGGAATACAAACCTCATCTTACATACCGGTTTTGTTAGATGTATTAGGTCTAAAGTCTACTTCTTAACATTCAAGTCTATCGAACGATATGTTGCTAATAGTTAAAAAAAATAAATCAATGAACTCAGAATACGTTAGTGTTATTGTAGAGGAGAAGCCTTGAGAATTTGGTGAGTGAAAAATGTGCAATGTTGCGTTGGTGTAGCAATGTTGGGTGTGGCACGAAGTCCACTAGCTGAAAGAGCATCCTTTTACTTTTGATCAGAAGTTACTCGAGTGGTTTGTTGAACAAAGTTTCGATTCAGTACTTGTCTTTAATATTTTTGATGCCATATTACAGATAAGTCAACCCACTGGATTCAACTTTCAAGTGCTATTCATACTATCAAAGAATGCTGGTTGTTGGTTAGGCTATAGATTAACAAATCTTAATCATCGTCATTACCATACTAATAATTAAAATTGATTCATAATAGTATACAACGTAAATATTGTCAAATTTATTTAATGGAAAACTACATTTTTAAATTACTTTTAGTCATATTTTATCAGAGATGAAGTTTTTGCATATTAATTTAAGTGAAAAAAAAATATAAGCTATTAACAATAATATCAATTCTCCGTCATACCCTTCTTTGCCTGCAGTTTGCAAGAGTTACATAGCTTTTGGGCTTTCAAGTTCGGAATGCCGAATCCTAACTTTCGGATGGGCCTTTGTCTTCCTGCAACCCATTGATTATTACCTGCACCTATAGTATTAAAAGAAAAAAAAAACTAAATTATCTTCCTGGTTACATCACACTACCTCTGTTATTATCATTTGTTCTCTATTATCATTTGTATTACTTAGAAGGAGAAATGTTTGTTCAAAAAATTCGTTGAAAGCTTGTTTTGAAAGCTATCGTATATGTCCTTGAAAGCTCGTTTAAAAATTTGTGTTTTGAAAATTTTATTCCAAAATACAATTCATATGTTTTGAAAATCATGTTCTAAAAATTTCAAAAAAAGTTTTTTGAAAAAATTTCGAAACAGGTAATCTGAATGTCACCTTTACGAAGGAAAAGTTGTTATTTAAAAATGATGGAGGTGCAGATAGAAATTATGAGGATGCAGGAAGAAAAAGCCTTGGATGGTTACAGACATTGCGCTTAGAGTTACTTAAATTTTGGACTTTGAAGTTTATGCCACGTCCATCCCACGAACAAACTAAACAGGATTAGGGGGGCTTCTCCCTACACCTCCAAGAATCTTGTCTGTACCCCCAAAACCAATTTTATTCCCATAATTGCCCATGATTAAATATAAATTTACTGTGTGTTTTTTACCCCATACCCCTGCACCCCCAAACCCTGACGCTGCACCCCTAATAAAACTCCAAGAACGCATACCCCTGCACCACTGCACCCCCAAAACAAACCCTTAGGAGTGCACTTCCAGAATGGTGAAACGGAACACACTTGCTTTCCTTTTTTTTTTTCAATTGTTTGTGAAACGGCTTTTGTAAGCCGTGTGGGAAGTGCGAAACGGAATACACATTTCGTTTGGGCATTTTTTTTTTGAATTGTTTGTGAAACGGCTTTTGTAAGCCGTGTGGAAAGGGAGAAACGGAATACACATTCCGTTTGGCATTTTGTTTTTTTTAAATTTAATTGAAACGGCTTTTGTAAGCCGTGTGGGGAGTGTATGAAACGGAATACACATTCCGTTTCATTTTTTTTTTCAATTTTATTGAAACGGCTTTTGAATGCCGTGTGGAGTAAACAATGTCTCAAAAACCCATTCCCCACGTGCTTAAGAAGTAAAAGATGGTTCTAAGAAATTGTCCCAACAAAAATGGCAGAAAAAACGTCACCATGGTGATTCTTGGTAAACCGTAAAGTAAAAAATGGAATGAAATTCATATGATTGGAGCAAATGCATACGTAGGGAAGTGAGCCAAAATACAAAAGCTAATATTTAGGATAAATTTAAAAAAGTTTAAAAAGATCAACAAATAGCAATATAGTGTGTTCCACTCCATTTTTTTTTTAGTTTCATCCATCTGTAATTTTTGCGTTAATTTAAAAATATTCTGAAAATGAGAATTTAAACCTTGGAGCAAAATTTACGCACATTAAGCACTGTTTTTTTTATTAAAAAAATAGTATATAGGTAAGTATATACAACGGAATACGCATTCCGTTTTTTGTTTTTTTTTGTTTTTAATTTTGGTGAAACGGATTCTGTATTTTGTTTCTAAAAAAATTTGCAAATTTTTTTATGAAACGGAATACAGAATCCGTTTCATAAATTTTTTTATGAAACGGAATACAGAATCCGTTTCAAAACTGTATGAAACGGATTCTGTATTCCGTTTCATAAAAAAAATTGCAAATTTTTTTAGTAACGAAATACAGAATCCGTTTCATACAGTTTTGAAACGGATTCTGTATTCCGTTTCCTATAAATTATGAATCCCAAACAATCCCTTCAAACAAATTCCATTTACAAACTTATGGGTATGGGTATGAAGGCTAACCTGGATTGATTGATGGAAATACCACTGCAGAGAAGGACTGAAGAAGCAATGAATGGATGATGGAGAACAGACGGAGTACAAGGAACGTATAGTAACGTTTTGGGGGTGCAGGGACGTTGACGCAGTAAATGAAATTTACTGCGTCCGTACCAACTTTCACCCATTCTCACAGGATATTAAATAAGGACAGAAACGTAAATTTTGGGGGTACAGGAGATTTCTTGGAGGTGCAGGGAGAAGGCGCCCAGGATTAGGTGAAATCTTAAAGAATAAAGTTTGGATTAATATAAAGTTTAAGAGTGAAAGGCTATCTTATTATAAAATGAAAATATCACTATTTTTAACTGTTTACATTTAGGGCACTATTTTTTTTTTCTGAAGTGTAGAGACTACTGAAGTAAATTTTGTTTCTCTTAATAGAAAGTATTTTCCACTAATATGATCAGAAATCCAACCACCAAAATATATTTAAGAATTCAAACCAACCATGCAAAGCTTCATTGATTTATTAGGGTTTAGGTTAGTAAGAGCATGGATTAAGGTTAATGAAATGAGTTAGCTTATATTTAAAATTATTACATGAATGGTAAATAAATTAAGTTGATCATAATTTTTGCCAAGATATTTGTGTAGTGTAGATAAGTGTAGTGCTGAGGAGAAAAAGAAGCAGAATTAATGAAGGAGGAAGACTTAGAGTGAAGAGTTGAAGTCAATGGTCATACTCAGCTTGTCGTGTGGGCAATGCCAACAACAACACACCTTGTTAGAAAAACTGAACGAGTTAAGTACATTTTATTTCGAATTATAATACATTATACTTTATTTTTTATATTTATTTTGTTTGATAAAAAAAAACTCAAACCATCCATCTATATTTAATAAAATTCCAATCCAATTAATGTATTAAAATTCACTTGTGAACAAAATTAATTAGATTGGTTTTGATATTGACGAGAGTATCTATTGTTTTTGAAAGACAATATATGAATCATAAAATTAGTTGAATGAATTTGAAATCGTGAATGGATGAGATGAATGTACTTGTGAATGTATAAATAATAGAATAAATGAAGTATTTTGATTCTCCTAGTCATTAATATGAACATGACTATGAAATATGAAATTTGTCTAAAGTTAAAAAGTAAAGATACATGATTCGCATAATTTTTAATTGATATAAATACGAATATTCGTAAATTTTTGTCAAAGTACTATACTTCGTATACCCCAAACCCTGTATATATAAATAGATAAACATAAGAAACTTCAAAGAAAATAGAAAAAGAAAAAAGGTCTCAAAATTTATTTAAAAAACTGTAGTCTGTGGGAATAATCTAGGAAGTAATTATTAAACAATTATAATAAATATAAAAATGTATTCAATATATACAATACGTGTTACCTATACACATCAAACACATCAAACATCACCAAATCCAGCATGTTCAACAAGTTAGGCAAAAGACTACTAAAGACTTTGGTAAAAGAGTACAACGTTTCACATTGCGTTGTACTATTCCAACACCAATTCGGGGTGTTCAACACGCCCAGATTCTTGATTCTGTGTTGGAAAGGCTTCACAAAGTTTGTAAACTCCACCACCCAATGGAGAACAGATTCAGATTATCAATTTTCTTCATGCTATGGGCTTCTATGGTGCTCAGTGCAGAATCTGAGTGTAAGAGGGATTGTGATTTAGCTCTAGCTTCCTACTCTCTAACAGGAGGTGACCTGACATATGTATCAAAGCTTATGAAATCCGAGGTTCTTTCAAAACCTGAAGATATTCTTCCCTACAACAGTGAAACCATAAAAAACAAAGATCAGGTTCCAGCCTTTACCAGAGTGAACGTTCCATTCCCATGCGATTGCATTGGAGATTTTCTTGGTCATGTATTCCAATACGACGTTGTATCAGGTGACACTTACACCTCCATTGCCACCAATTATTCCGATTTGACCACTGCTCAGTTGCTGCAGAGCTTCAACACAAATTCACAAACCGGTGTTCCTGATACCGCCACGGTTAATGTCTTCGTTAACTGTTCCTGTGGGAACAGTGAAGTTTCCAAGGCTTATGGATTGTTCATCACATACCCTCTTAGAACTGAAGATTCTTTGCAGTCAATTGCTAACAAGACTGGGATAGAGAGTGACTTGCTTCTTAAGTACAACCCTGGTGTAAATTTTAGCCAAGGGAGTGGTTTGGTTTATATTCCAGGGAAAGGTACGTTCTTGCTTTGTTACTATGGTTCTATCTTTCACCATATTTCCTACGAACTGTTAACTACACATGCCTCACATATTCTTGGTCCTTTACTTTCAGACCAAAATGGTGCCTATGTTCCCCTTCATCAAAGGTGATTCTTTTACCTTATTTTGTCCACTCTATTTGCAGATGAAGTTGACTAATTTTTTCAATCTTAGTAACCTGCTGATCTTAATGGATGTATTTTCATTTTCAGCACTGGAGGTTGGACCTTCTCACTCCCCCAAAAAGTTCTTTTTTGTTGATGAACAATTTCGTTTGAGTTTGATTTTAATATCAGACGCAAGGTTAGGATATCCTCAAAGTACAATGTAAACCTACTTTCTTCTCGTATATTGTTTCTACAAAAGCAGGTCTTGCACTAAGAGTTATCGCTGGAATATCTGGTGGAGTAGTAACGGCACTTCTGCTATTGGCAATTTGTGGGTATGTTACATATTACCGAAGAAAGAAGGTATGGAAGAGGAATTTGCTCAAAGAAGAATTCACGATGAACTCGGCTAGAATTATGAATGGTATATTTTCTTCTACTTTTTTTCATCTTATTCTTCCTTCTCTTTGATTCAAAACAAAATCAAGTTATAATGCAAAGTTGGCATAAAGATGAAAACTCTCCAATACTGGTCTCAACACACCTTAGCCCTTTAAATAGTTAAATAGGTAAGTACTTTTGCACTGAAACCTTGCCTGATTTGGATACTTCTCAGCACTCATCCAATCATGTTATATAAGTATTAATAAATCTTACCTTTTAAAATGGTTTTGTAATGGTTTTGTAATATTAAATTAAACTTAAAGTCTACTTCTTAAAATGAGTTTAATGACCTCAGAGTCATCTAAAGTTGTTTTTATCGATCATCATTAATGTTTTGGCGTAAAAATAGATAAGTCGGTTTTACAGTACATAATACAAGCCTGTTTCATAAAATTGAAACTTAGAGTCCAGTACTTAAAGATATTTTTCCCTCCAATTTCAGAATATTAGCTGGTCTCGATATAGTTTTTGTTGGCTGTGTAAAACTAGTGTTCTGATTGAACTCTGTCTTCCTCTGCTTCATGTCATGAAACGGAAGAGCAGCACAAATAGAAAATGAGAATATAGTTGACGATAGGGTATAGTAACTTCTGTTTATCGTCCCACTTTCAGATGAAGCCTGTGATGTTCCTGATGTAGAAGGTGGTGCCAACACCATTAGGGTCGACAATTCAGGAGAGTTTTCATATGAAGAACTAGCCAATGCTACAAATAACTTCAGTCTGGCTAATAAAATTGGTCAAGGTGGTTTTGGGAAAGTCTATTACGCAGAGCTTAATGGCGAGGTTTGTAATGTCTATTGTCAATTTTTAGTTTCGATCACACGTAGGTTATCATGTCCTCACGTGGTTTTCCCAAGTTTCCCATTTTAATATTCATGTCTCCTATAGTTATAAAGAAGTCCTCTCTAATTACACAGAAAGCTGCAGTAAAAAAGATGGACATGCAAGCAACAAGAGAATTTCTAGCTGAACTGAAAGTATTGACACGTGTTCATCACTTGAACCTGGTATTGTTTGAAATTTGGAGCATTTTTTTATGTTTCCGTTTAACAAAGAGGATTGCTGCTTTAAAACCTAAATATCTTTCTACTGATAACCATGTAGGTGCGTTTGATTGGATATTGTATTGAGAGCTCCCTTTTCCTTGTTTATGAATACATCGAGAATGGCAACTTAGGACAACATCTACGTAGATCAGGTTACATGAGCACATTAAAAACATCCATTTTCAGTACTAGAGCTTTTGTTTGATTGTTCAGTGTAATGCTTTTGTAAGTTAACGATAAAGTCAAGTTTGTTTCCAGATTTTAATCCTTTGCCATGGTCTTCCCGAGTTCAAATTGCTCTGGATTCTGCCAGAGGTCTGCAGTACATTCATGAGCACACCGTGCCTGTATATATCCATCGCGACATAAAGTCAGAAAACATTTTAATAGACAAAAAGTTATGTGCCAAGGTACTACAATATGTTTCATTAACTTTTGTTGGGATCTTATTACTAACTTTCTACTTGGGATTTTGTTGGAAGTCTCGTATCTATTAGAAATAAGACAAAATTATAGTATATAACTGAGTGTAAACCTCATTTTATAAACTGGTTTTATAATGTTGAGTTAGGTTTAAAGTTCACTTTTTTACAGGTTGCAGACTTTGGTTTAACCAAGTTGATTGATGTTGGAAGTTCATCACTTCTCACAGCTAATATGAAGGGCACATTTGGTTACATGCCACCGGAGTATGCATATGGCAACGTTTCTCCCAAAATTGATGTCTATGCTTTTGGTGTTGTTCTTTATGAACTGATTTCTGCTAAAGAAGCATTGATCACGGGTGGTGTACATGGTGCTGAATTAAAGGGCCTTGTGTCTTTGGTGATTGATTCTTCACAACACTTTTCAATGACAACCTAGTAATCTTACATAAACAATTACGAACTACATTTTCCCTTTCTTGTGTTTAATCTGCTAGTGTTATATATGGCAGTTTGATGCAGCTTTTGATCAGCAAGATCCCACAGAAGGTCTTAAGAAACTGGTGGATCCTAGGTTAGGAGATAACTACCCAATCGATTCGGTCATCAAGGTATGAGTTACCACAAAGTATAAGCATTTTTTGTATTTCTGATTTCAAAAACTTAGGCCATTTTCGCTTTTGCAGATGGCACTACTTGGCAAAGCATGCACAGAGAACGATCCACAACAACGTCCAAACATGAGTTCTGTTGTGGTTACTCTCACAGCACTTACTTCAAATAGTGAGGACTGGGATATTGCTTCCATCATTGAAAATCCAACTCTGGCAAATCTAATGTCTGGGAAATAGGAAAAACAGAATGTAGAATACAAAATGTCACCATTCATCTACAAATTTTGTGATAACTCTACTTCCTTTCCCACAACTATGTACAACTGAAATCTATATTTGCTTGTAGCATGATTTGTAGTAAACAAACTTCTTTTGTCACTGATTTTTTTTTCTTGCTTTCCGAAAAATTGCATGGCAGAAACTTTTAAATATAATGATCTGATTATAATAGAGTCGACAAAAAAAAATTTCTTGCGAAAAAATGAAAATGAATTTTGATGAAAATCGCAATAAAAAAAATAATATCTTATTCCATATGTACACTATAAATTAATATGGTTGAACATCAACAAATTACAACAGAAAAATAATATTTTTAACAACAAATTACAAACATTCTCAGACAACTTTCTAGTGAAAAACTTATTTACAAAAGAAAAGAAACAAACGCATTGTATTCATTTGGAAATGATAGATAGATATAGAGAGAAAGAGGGAAAGAGAAAGCAAAGACAAAAGAAATGAGAGAAACTAAAAACTACAAAGATACCCTTAACCTGAAGAGGATAGAATACAAGCTTTAAAATTGTAACCCACCTTACTAATTACTAATTAACTGCGAAATATATGTAAAGAGATAAATATTCAAAAATATAGACGTGTAATAAACTAAAAAAATGTACTTATGTAATTTACGGAGCTTAAATATTTTGCATAAAATAGCAGATCTCAGCTCGAGTGATTTTAATATATTCTAATTTTTGACACTATATACTACAAACAAATAAAATATTATATATATTTTCAACTTTATCAAATGTACTTTATTATTGTATTGATATTAGGTGTAATGAAGAGCATTAACAAAGTAAGAGATAATATAATTAATTGACGAAATTTATATTCTTTTAACTAGTTAATAATGCTTACAAAGATAATATTAATTTATTAAGAGAAACATCAAATCAAATAACATTATCAATTAATTAATCTCTAGACAATACGCCATTAATTGTTTTTTATAAATTAAAAATATGATTACATTACATGTGAGATGAAAATCAGATTTCTCCATGAAGCACTCTTTGACATTTCCAAATAAAGAATCTGGATTCTTTATTAATTTTTTTTTCTGTTACTCTATCGTATTTTCGTAATACATTAATTATTATTAATTTTAATGTTTTAAAATATATTAAAATAATATTTAAAATATTAATAATGTGTATTTTTAATGCTTAGTTGAAAAATCAGCATAAAAAAATCAATAAAGAATCTGGACGGATAAAGAATATGGACTCATTAAGTGAAAGATCTAGATTCTCCTATTAGGAGATGTGGGACTTTATATGCTATTGGCTTTATCTCGTAGATTCCTTTTTGTTTGTTATGAGTGAAAGTCAAGTTGGATACAGGCGTGCCTCAAAATATAAAAATGGAAATTGTTCTGCGTTTGTTAGAACCATGAGAGGACACAATTCGAAGTCGTTAATTTGTTGGCAAATTGGCCGACACTGTTGGCATTTCGGATACAAAGGATCAGACAAAGCCAACGTTCGCAATCACAAAGATTCCCTGCTAGTTGTACAATGCATCCTCGTCAAACATAACCATTAATATATGCAGAGTTCAACAGTTATTCCCTCAATAAGTGACATGCAAGTTGCTACACAAGAATAAAAAAATAAACAAAGGACATTCAAGTCAACTTCAATTATTTTCTACCCAATTGTAGTACTGTTCCTTCCACACTCTCGTTGAAACTGTTAAACGTTATAACCTATCAGGTGTTTGTGCAGAAAATAAAAAACCATAAACGTGGGCATATGAATTCATAGTTTAAGTTCATTCACTCATGTAATTACACCCTTTTTATGTTTGAGTTACTTATTTCATAACGTGTGTGTTTTAGAAGTGGAAGTGTGACATGGTTTCAAGGCAAAAAAGTGAATATGATTATTGGCCTATAGCAGGTGTAGAAAGTCTTAGAAATCTAGTTTTCTGATTTGTGTTTCTTTATGTTCCTCTTATTGATCACCAATGCAATGGAACTCAGAAAAGGGTTACTGCTGTTGTTTTTGTTGCTGGAGTACGTTTGTTGCAATGTTGAAGCAAAGTGTTTGAAGGGATGTAATGTAGCTTTAGGTTCCTATTATGTGAATACAAGGATGTCCTTGGATGTTATAACACCCTTGATGAAATCAAGCGTTGTGTCCAATTCTGACGATATAATAAGCTACAATAAAGACAAAATATTCAATAAAAATGTCTTCTACTTTGACAGAATCAATATTCCATTTCCATGTGACTGTATCAGTGATGAGTTTCTGGGGCATGTGTTTGAGTACTCAGCTGCTGAAGGTGACACCTATGATTCGATTGCCAAAGTGGAATATGCCGATCTCACCACTGTTGAGCTTTTGAGGAGATTCAACAGTTATGGCCAAAATGGTATACCAAAAAATGCGAAGGTTAATGTCACGGTTAATTGTTCTTGTGGGAACAGCCAGGTTTCACAAGACTATGGTTTGTTTATTACATATCCACTCAGACCTGGCAATAATTTGCATGATATTGCCAACGAGGCTCATCTTGATGCACAGTTGCTGCAGAATTATAATCCTGGAGTCAATTTCAGCAAAGAGAGTGGAATTGTTTTCATTCCAGGAAGAGGTATGCTCTTCTCTTACATCATGTTGGTAATGTATTTTGACATTGACAAAATTTAGATACAGTTAGATACTTCTATGATGTTTTCCAATGTTTCGGAGTTTTATTTTGGCAAACCTTTATTGTAAACTTTCTGATGTAAATTATAAGGCAAAAATTCAACATCTCTGATCAGAGAGTATCTTTCTTTTGGTATATTATCAGCATGTTGGGGGTTAAAACAATCACTTTGTTCTTGTTCAAAGCATTTTGGATAACCTTTTATGCATTTGCTTGACGTTTTAATTTTGTTTAACTTGCCAGATCAATTTGGAGAGTATGTTCCCTTGCACCCTAGGTGGGTAACTTTGGTTGTCTCACCGTTCATGCTGAATTATGCACATACAGTTGAATATTGCTGCATGTTTGATTCTATCTTTTTAACTTTAATTTTCTTTTCCATCTTGCAGAAACACAGGTTTGGCTCTCAAACTTTATAGGAAGTTGGTTATAAGAAGATTATTTTCAGCTTAATGTTCACATAAATATGAGAACACAAAGAAAAAGTCAGTGTCTCAGAACTTAAATTCGGTTCTGTATATAAGCAGGTCTAGCTAAGGGTGATGTTGCTGGAATATCCATAGCAGGAATATGCGGTCTTCTGTTACTAGTAATCTGCATATATGTTAAATTCTTCAAGAAGAAGGAAGGAGAGAAACCTAAATTGCCAACAGAAAATTCTAGGGCGTTTTCAACTCAAGATGGTACGGTTAAATTTTTGTATTCATACAACACATACCTTTTAAACTATTCACATAACACATATTCTTAGTAATGGGGGAGTTTTAGTACTATAACCCCTTATTTTCATTGACACATTCTTCTCTTAATCTTGCATCCCTTATAAAAAAATGCCTGCTATTTATCAACCTTTTCAAAGTTTACATGTAATCAACTCTGCATATTCCTAGAATTTGATATGTACTAGCTTAATGGCCATGATACTACTTGTTGATTTTTCTTCCTCTTCTGAGTACAGCCTCTGGAAGTGCAGAATATGAAATTTCAGGATCCAGTGGGACTGCTACTGCTGCTGGCCTTACAGGAATTATGGTGGCAAAATCGATGGAGTTCACTTATCAAGAACTAGCAAAGGCTACAAATAACTTCAGCTTGGAGAATAAAATTGGTCAAGGTGGATTTGGAGCTGTGTATTATGCAGAATTGAGAGGCGAGGTACTTACATGTATAATCAATTTTATAACATAATCAGACAAAATACCAGTAAAAGAAAACAAAAATGAAACACACAAGATTTTACTTTTAGCCAAGTGATGTAATTGGTGCATATAAAGGCTTTTCCCTGGTGATTGATATTTCAGAATTCAAATTAGAATAGTAGAGATATGTTTAAATTGTAAGGCTTTAAGTTCATTACATTGTGTATGAGATAAATAAAATAATTAAGTGCTTAAGAAACAAGTAATTTCATTGAATAAGCAAGTTTTTGCTTTTAATTCCATTTCAGGTTAACCATCTACCTTTTTGGCTTTACTCATTATTTTTTTTCTATGCAGAAAACTGCAATTAAAAAGATGGACGTGCAAGCATCTACTGAATTTCTTTGTGAGTTGAAGGTCTTAACTCACGTTCATCACTTGAATCTGGTACAACATCCTTCAAACAACTCCAAGCATGTGGAAGGATACTTAATCATTTTCTGTAAAGTTTGAATAACACAAAGTCTGTTACAAAGTAAATACTCTGGGTGATTTTATGAACATGAATTACAAAACAGTCTATAATTATCCTAAAAAGTTATTTCTGCAAATCCAAGTGATAATCCTACAAATTAACATTAGATCTACATTACTTTGTAGCATGCCAAACATAACCTGTGAAATCTTATCTTACTTCTGTGATGGTAGTTTGTGAGTGTCAACAGGGTTTACTTTTTGGGCTAAACAGTTCCAAGAGTGTTCTATATCTTCTTCTGTATTCATGTAACTACCTTTCATGTAAACCACAGGTGCGTTTGATTGGATATTGCGTTGAAGGATCTCTTTTCCTTGTGTATGAACATATTGACAACGGAAACTTAGGCCAATATTTGCATGGTACAGGTGAGATCAGCTTGGGTTGATGCATAATTATCTTTATCTGTGATGTTACCTTACTGTGGAATGATCAATGATGGTAATAACATGATTCCAGGGAAAGATCCTTTGCCATGGTCTAGCCGAGTGCAAATTGCTCTAGATTCAGCAAGAGGCCTTGAATATATTCACGAGCACACTGTGCCAGTGTATATCCATCGTGATGTAAAATCTGCAAATATATTAATAGACAAAAATTTCCGTGGAAAGGTTACTCTGCTACCAATACTCATAAACCTGATTTTCCCATTCTTCTTTGATAAAATAAGTAAGGTTTTAAATACAGGTAGCAGATTTTGGCTTGACTAAACTTATTGAAGTTGGAGGGTCCACACTTCACACTCGTCTTGTGGGAACATTTGGATACATGCCACCAGAGTATGATTTGTTATGTTGTGTTAAATGATACCACCCCCTATATGAAATTTGGATTTAGTTGATTATGTGAATTTTCTGCAGATATGCTCAATATGGTGATGTCTCTCCAAAAGTAGATGTGTACGCTTTTGGAGTGGTTCTTTATGAACTTATTTCTGCAAAGAATGCTGTTCTGAAAACAGGTGAATTTGTTGCTGAATCCAAGGGCCTTGTAGCTTTGGTGAGTCTTCAAACTCCTCTGAACCATTCTACTGAAAGACACTCTCAATTCACAAATTTACATATCTACTTGAACAGAAATGAAGTTACCCTTCACTTGTTTTGTATTGCAGTTTGAAGAAGCACTTAATCAGAGTAATCCTTCAGAAGCTATTCGGAAACTGGTGGATCCCAGGCTTGGAGAAAACTATCCAATTGATTCAGTTCTCAAGGTGGTAACATTTTTCTGTGAAAATAATTTGAATGTTTATATCTTGCACTGTCAACTTAGCATGTTGATTGTTTGAGTTGTAGATTGCTCAACTTGGGAGAGCTTGTACAAGAGATAATCCACTTCTACGCCCAAGTATGAGGTCTATAGTTGTTGCTCTTATGACACTTTCATCACCTACTGAGGATTTTGACGATGAAACTGCTTCCTACGAAAATCAAACTCTCATAAATTTATTGTCTGTAAGGTGAAGGTTCTTTGAACCTATTGTACCATGTTTTCAATGACCTTTGAAAGCAGGTGTGTAAGGTTTGACAAGTTTGTACATGAATGGAATTGGGATTTTAAAATTAGTTTTGTGGATTTTCTTCTATCTGATTTGATAACCTTCTGTCTCGTATTCTTAAATTCTTTCGTTAAAAAATTTGGATTGATTATTCTCTTTATTAGGAGGTTTATATTCTTTAAGGACATGATTAGAATCTCCATCTTGGAAAGGTCGATTTCATATAGACTTTAGTTAGAATTGCATCACGATTACTGAAAAGTGAAGAAGTATCCTTAAATCTAATTTTAATGCCAAAATTTCAGGGGAAAGCGGAAAATATCTATACTTAGTGTAAGAGAGAGAGAGAGAGAGAGAGCTACTGATAGAGAATGAAGACTTTCTCATCTTATTTACGTATGAAAAGCAGTGGTGTTTATATACACTGAGAAAGGAGTAACAGACCCAACAGAAACTAAACCCATGCACGCAACCATGCATTGGCCCATGCACATTGACTTAAATCTCAACATGCCTCCTTAAGTCAAAAGAATCGAACAATACCCAGAGACTCTCTAAGTTTACAAAATCTAGCAGCCTTCAAAGGCTTTGTAAAGATATCTGCACTCTGATTTTCTGTGCTGCAGTGTTCTACTTCAAGCTTCTTGTCATTAACCTGCTCTCTCAAGAAATGAAACCTCATTTCTATATGTTTGCTTTTTCCATGAGCTGATGGGTGTTTAGCTAAGTCTATTGCAGACTTATTATCAACAAACAGTGTTGGTGGTTGGATCAAATCTGCATTCAACTCCTTCAACAGCATCCTAAGCCACGCGGCTTGACACGCAGCCTGCGCAGCAGCTATATACTCTGCTTCACAGGAGGAGAGAGCCACCACGGGTTCCTTGACTGAATTCCAGGATACAGGTCCTTCACCATAGTAAAAAATATGACCTGCAGTACTTTTCCTGTCTTCCCTGTCACCACACCAATCTGCATCTGCAAATCCCACCAACTTCATCT
>Ga0214543_1001853_pt1 | contig 41466 bp, 24 predicted proteins | sample CNSS2metaG_FD_160094 | JGI IMG/M metagenome (GOLD analysis project Ga0214543, IMG submission 160094) | Root nodule microbial communities from cowpea collected in UCLA plant growth center, Los Angeles, California, USA - CNSS2 | ecosystem: Host-associated > Plants > Roots > Nodule | place: USA...
AGAGCAGACCTATGCCTTTTTAGAGCAGACCTATGCCTTTTTAGAGCAGACCTATGCCTTTTTAGAGCAGACCTATGCCTTTTTAGAGCAGACCTATGCCTTTTTAGAGCAGACCTATGCCTTTTTAGAGCAGACCTATGCCTTTTTAGAGCAGACCTATGCCTTTTTAGAGCAGACCTATGCCTTTTTAGAGCAGACCTATGCCTTTTTAGAGCAGACCTATGCCTTTTTACTATTGGCTAGTTGAAAGATGTTCAGATGTGCATAAGTTATGCCATCATTGTTTTTGTATTGGAGCAGGAAGCAACATCTGCTCTAAGCCTTATCTCACATCCCAAGATTGGAAGGGAAAGCAACATCTGCTCTAAGTCTTATCTCACATCCCAAGATTGGAAGGGGCAGAGGGAAAGAGAACAGAACAAAAAGAGAGAACTACATAATAGGAAAAAACTAAGATTGAGGGGACATAATAGGAACAGAACACACCCTTGACAAAAAATTGCATCCAGAAAGAGGATATAGTGAAAGAGATTTTACAACAAGGTAACAAGGTAACGACCTTTAGCTGCTTAACTTCTGTTGGCTTTGTCTAACAATGATGCTTCTGAACGTATGCGTTGAATTTATTTGAATTTATACACTCTCGCACATCATCATCCATTCATAACCTACACCTCCTCGCCAATTCTTTCGTCACAATTTTTCATTCTCAAACTCATTTGAATCAATATCATCATCTTCATCCAACACGCATGAAACCATCATCAATGCCACGCAATCCCCATTTCTCGTCTTCCTGCATTGAACCTGAACCACTTTCATTCTCGTCTTCATTACTCACCTGCATACCTACATTCACCTTCTCCAATCTTCTTCCAACTAAACCACCGAACGGAACCCCCATTCCAATACCAAACACCCGCATCTCCTAAAACCTAATCCCCTTCCATTCAGTGTAATCGGAAACAGAGAGGAAAGAAAAAAATTGTCGGCGGCGAGCTAAACGATTGAACAGAAATGTGCGGCAACCTTGATTCCAGCGTTGGCTCCACGCGAGGAAGAGAGAAATTGTGCCAAGGAAGTGGCCGCCAACGATGACTCTAGCTCTGACTGTTGCTGGCGATGGCAGCGACCCTGGGTGCTCGCGCGAATGTAGTTCGAGTCTGGGCTCTTGTCGTCAACGACGATTGGCGTCGCCGGCAAGCCTGCTGATGGTGGCGTGGTGGCGTGGTGGTGCGACGGCTGCGGACTTTGCAAGGGAGGAGCCGCATGTGAGAGGAAGAGAAATAAACCCTTTAGGGTTTCTGATTCTTTTAAAAAAATAAGAGGTTGGGTTTGGGTTGGTTGACCCATCTTTACTCCGCGCGTCCCCATCTTTAATATTTACATACACCCATTTTTTATCTCAGTGCACCCCTTTTTTTCTTTATCTCGCACCCCTGTTTTAATTTTACATTACAAGTACTCCCTGATGTTTACTAACCTCGCACTCCTGCCGCACTTGTTTCATGTTATACTTTGCGCACTACCATAATTGAGAATATCACACCCCTGTTTCAATTTTATGTTGCGAGTACCCCTGATGTTTACTAACCTCGCACCCCTACCACACTTGTTTCATGTTTTACTTCGTGCACCACCATAATTGATAACCTTGCACCCCTATTTATGTTGGTCTTATTTTGGGTCTGATTATGTTTACTAATTGCACCCCAAATTTTCAGAATTTACAGCCTTCTTGTATTTTTACTCTATTTTAAGATTTTTACTTATTACACCCCACTGTGTTTTATGCCTACACCCTTCATGCATTTATTTTATTTTTTATTTTTTATTTTTTACCTTCATTTTATTTTTTTCCCATCTCTTGTACACATGTTTTTTTCCTCTAAAAAAATATATTTGAAAATTATAAAAAATTACAAAAATAGAAAAATCTAAAATCTAAAGAAAAAATGTTCTCTTTCACTTTATTGTGTCTATCCGGTCGCCCCCAGCGTGTGACACTCATTTTCAAAAATACAAAAAATAATCTTTTTTTTCTTTTTCTCTTTTAGTGTTTTCTGACCGCTCACGTTGTGTGACACATTTATTTTCAAATAGTTCAAAAACATAAAAAATATATAAAATTTTCAAAATATAAAAATATCAACAATTCCAGCCAAAAGTCTTTTTTAAGAACTACGTGATCCTTGATTCTCCCTTGTGAGATACGTAGGAGCGAGGTCAATCCTTGTCAGGTTCACTTCCAAAAAATTAAATCATTTTCCAAATAGTTTTCCAAATATATTTTTAAAGAACTACGTAAACCTTGATTTCTCATTTTAAATGAGAATACATAGGACCAAGGTCAATTCTTGTCGGGCCAAAAAAAACATTTTTGTTTCTTTTTAGCATTATTGTCTTATTATTTTTGGGGAAAATTAATATTTTCAAAACCACATCAACTTTGCATTTTTAATTAAAGGTACCACCCTCGGGCGAGCGTTGTAGGGTGCTAACATCTTCCCTACACGTAACCGACTCCCGGATCCAAAAATCTGGTTTTTCGCAGACTTTCTTTATTTATGGTTTTCCATAGTTTTCCAAAAATAATTGTGGTGACGACTCCAAATCTCTTATTAAACTCGTTTTCTTTTATGGTTCGTCGTCCCATCGCGATTCTGATTGCGCGACAAACATAAATTCGCTTACAACTCAACCAAATGGTCTGTTACAATCGCAACAAGTTCACTCCACCTGCTAATCAAACTTTCGTACTTGGGGGGCTTTTGTATCTATCTAGCTCAACAAATATACTAAAGAGCATGGCCTAATAGGACACATTCAACATTATTGGCATAAAGTAGCTAAATAATTTTAATAGATATTTGTTGGTGAAATTACCGTATATTAGCAGAATATATAGTAAAATCTCAATAGTTTATTTACATCATAAATATAGTTTTATATCATATATCAACATAATATATGGTTAAATAAAATATTATTGTTATTATCATGTTGATTTATCATAAATATAGCAAGTTTTTATTATTTTTTTATTTTATCATAGATTTCATAGCGCATAGAAACCCTATAAATATACATGATATTTCCAAGGAGTACAATCATTTTCTTATATTCACTCATATTCTCATATAGATCCTAAAGCTCTCTTACTTATTTGAGTGTCGTATAGTTTTTTGTAGGTGGATCTTTCCTTTTGGACAACAAGGGATTCAATTGCAGCTATCAAGAGCATACAAGCCATAACTTGAATCTTGTCACCTATCCAAAGGTCCACACTCTAGATCCCGGTAAAAATAGTTTTGTATCATGAATCATGAGACTCATAAACATTTAAAAAAGCGTAACATACAAGACATTCAAACATGTAAAGATGTAATTAATAATAGCAACCACATTAAAAAAGACTAGTTGTATATTGGGTAAATTAAATTAGTATTATAATGGTTGGATTTAGCTAGTTTATATGACCCAACTCCTTTGTTAAATGGAAAAAGAAATATGTATGGGTTGATAAATAGTTTAGCCAAAGAGAATAGAAAGAAAGATGATATAAAAATAATATAGATGATAAAAAATTATATTCATAAAAATGTGTATCATTAAAAATAATATAGATGATAAAAATATCTCATAAATAATAGTAAATTTTAAGCATTAAAGTTTACGAATTTCCTAATATTCAGTTATAACAAAAAAAAATCAATAAAGAACAACAAGCAAAATATCCCTAATGTGTATCATGTGTAGGGATGACAATGGGTCGGATCGGGCACGGGTAGTGCCTACACGCTACCCGACCCACAACATAAAATCTAAACTATTACCCGTCCCATTGGATATCCATTTAAAAAATACCTATGGAGTTTTAAAACCTATAAGTATCCATGGATACTCGTAGATATTTAAAAATAATAATTTATAGATTTTTAAAATGAAATTTAAATCAAATTTAAAAAAACATAAAATAGAATGTAAATTAAATATAATATAATTTTAATTACATTTAACCTAATAAAATATAAATTAAATTTTAACTTTAATTTTTTATGGGTAATGGATACGGGTGGGCATGAGTACTGGATATCCCCACCTGACCTATTTATAAGCCGATATTATATGTTACTCATTACTCGTGGATATTGTTTGAAGTATTCACTTACTATTGAGGTGGCAAATGAGGATAGCTTGACTCGTTTTGGCAAATGGGCTAAGTCAAGCTCATCCATGGCTGAGAAACGGGTAAGGAATCAAAACTCATGCTACCACATGATGGACTGGCGAGCTAGCCGCCACTTTTTGTTTTTAATTTTTTTTAACTTTTTTATTTTTTTAATCTCTTTTTTAATTTTATTTGTAAAATTTATTTATATACATACTTATAAATAAATATTTAAAGAATATTTAATCATATAAATATTTTCTAAGTCTTTAACTAATCAATTAATATTTTCAATTGGATAAATTAAAATAATTATTATATTTACATGTTAAATTACTCTATTATAACATTGAAACTTAATTTGTAAGTAATAATGATTTAAATTATAATAGCATTGCATATTTATATCTTTATAACAATATAATATAAAAAATTTAATATTTTTAATTATTTTTAATTTTAAAAATAATAAAATAAAATAAAAATGGGGTAGCAGGCTAGGGGCCAAAGGCAAGCTGGCCGCCTTTGGCCTAACAATTTGGCGAGTTAAGTGGGTCAGACCAAAATGGACTGATAAGTTGAAAACTCCAACCCGACTCATGCCATTTGGGTGGGCTGGCTTTGCCACCCATACTTACTATCCATAATTGATAAAATCGCTAATACTTCCATATATGAGTATTTTTGTCATTTTGAATTGTGTGAGCGATAAGAGTCGTTGATACTTGGAGATATGAGTATTTTTTTTCTTTGAATTTTGTGAGCATTTACGCTTGTGAGGTACAAAAGCTAACCCTAACAAAAAACACATTGATTCCCAGATTGCCCCATAGTAAATATTAAAAACAATTTTTCTCTCTCCTATTTAATGCAACAACCCCACTTTAATGCACCAACACCCCTAATTTGACTTAATTGTGGGCGTTGCAAGTGTGAGATCTGCAAGTCCCCTATTTATGCACATCTGGCCAAGCTTTTTCCTTCTCTCCAGATCCGGCCAAGGACATGATTTTCTTTTTTTTTTCTCCACATCTGCAACGTAGCAACACTTCTTCTCCACATAAATTAAGTTTATTGCATATCCACATTAGAAAATAGGAACTAAAACTTCGTTTCGATGGTTTCTTGATTTCTATAGTGAGTTTTTTTTTACGAAGTGTCAAGTAAAATGGATGTTGACATCCAGTATAGCAGTTTGTGTTACGGTTTTCGAAATTCGTAAACCCATTTTTTATAATTATTTTGTATTATGGATGTCGACATTGGGTATAGTGCTTTGTGTTGTGGATGTCGACATTTGGAAGCTATATTTTTTTTAAAATGTTTTTGTGTTGCGGATGTTGACATCCAATATATGGGTTGTGCTACGGGTGTGGACATCCACTGACCTTTTTTTTTTGAATTTTTTGTTTTGCGGATGTCGACATTCGATATACTGGTTTATAATGCGTAAGTCGACATCTAATAATGCTTTTGTTTTGTAATTTTTTGTTTGTTGTGGATGTCGACATCTGCTATAGTGGTTTGCATTGTGGATTTCAACATTCGGTAATTCTTTTATGTCCTATACTTACGGATTTTGACATCCGATATTTGTCGGTTGTTGGTCTTTTCTATTTTTTTTCTCTTTGTTGCTCGTGTGGACATCTCATCTGGTTTATTATATTGCTTGACATCAAGTTTATTCAAATTTGTTTTTTAATTTGTAGTTATGTGTTCAAGCTCACCAGCGACACAATAAAACGTTTCAAAAAAAAAACGCTGTTAGAAATGTTGCGGATAGAGGTTGGAGTGTTTTTTCAAAACGTGAAAGCTTTGAAGGTGCAGGGTTTCACTTAAAAATTATCTGAGGATAGTAAATATTTTAATTACCTCACCTACTTTATTTGGTAGGGCCATAAATGTAATAAATGCAGAGATTTGGGGTTACAAAAGAATTTATTGGAGGTTGATAAGTTTCTAGAATGCGTAAAATTTCCATATAAATATGACACTTATCATGCTTTAATTAATCATATTTTATAAGTAAACAACCTATTTTAGCTTATAATTACAGAATGAGGTATTAAAAAGAAGAAAAAAAAAGAAATTGATGAATTTTTGATGATTTTGCAGCAATTTCTTGATGAAGGATTGACCCCAACCAAGGATGGGGGCACATGCTTAAGAAGACTAAGCATGTTTAGAAAGGAAGTTTACTAATCCTTCATCACTTTCATTTGTGTTTGTTATTTTTGACTCCCTAAGTTGACTTAGTTGAATCAACCTTAGTTGACTTGTTGACCTTTGACTAGGTTTGACTTGTTGACTAGAGTTGGCTTGAGTTAAGCCAACATGCTAATCTATGTTTATTTGCTTTGTAGGTTAATTAGGAGTAAGAAAGTAATGCTACGTGGTGCATGGTGATGGGGGAGCATAAATGATGTGGAAGAGATAAAGCAAAGGCATAAAACATAAAGTAAAAGGCATAAAGCAAGTGTACCTATGTACCTTTGGTCTCGTTTTTTTTAGCACACTTTGGCCTCTTTTGGAGACATATGAGACACCTTCTTGGTCTCCTTTAGTGCTAGAACGAAATTAGCCTTGCACACACCATAATTATCTTTTTTGTCTCTCATTTTGTAAACTTATTTGACCTAGTTTCTAAAAGCTAGGGTTAGGTTTTTGTAGAGACATCCTTAGGTATCTTTTATTTGCTTAGAGGTCCCTAAACTCTTCTAGCTTTGTAATGGCGTGCTTCTCGCATTTTTTACTATTCCTTTCATTTCCATTTTATGCTTTCTTCTTCCTTTAATTGTTATCGATTTTCTATGATTTATGTGCATTCCATTTCCTTTTTGTTTCGAATCAATCCATCATCTTCTTCTCTTGAGCTTTGTGAAAGGAACATTCACATCTAGATAGCATGCTATTTTAATGTCCAATGGGAATCTTCAGTAGACTTTCTTAAGCAACTATCACAATATTCATAATCTTAAAAGGAACAAACTTAATCCTATATCAGAAGTATACAACAAGCTGAATGCACCCCTAGTTTTTACATGTACCCCTTCTTCAAAAATGGGCTACACAATCAACTTTCACTATTATACCCCCTATATTACTAACTTTCACCCTTCCTACCACTCTCAAGAACTGTCTAACCAAAACACATCATGTCATCAACCCTCACTCAAACATCTGAACCAATCACATCATGACATGCCATCATCTTCAACCTTCTCTGAACTCAGAAACACTCGACATAATCAGTAGAGTTGTCAAAATGGGTTAGAACCCGCGAGCCAACCCGGCTCACTACAGGTTCGGGCCGGGTTGGGTTGAAATATTTTTATAAATTTCAATACGGGTTGATTTTTGACCCGCTCACTTAGAACCCGGCTCACTCGGGTTGAACCCGTGGTGAATCGGGTTGGCTCACCAACCCACAAATAAAGGGTCACACAAGTATTTTTTGTTAGGTTGAGTCTTCATTCTAATCATTGAGTGGAAGCTCCACAATGTAGTAGTAGGACATAATAAGGTTTGTGAGGCACGAGGGAGGTGCTCTTAGCATAAATCTTACGTGTACATGCTGTTGGAATTGCATTGTAATATTCTATGAGTACCTGAACTCCTTTGTGTCCAAGTTTGATGTAATCAATTCTTATTCTATTCGCTTCTACTTCTTAGGTATTTATCTTTGCTTTTATTCAGGTTTTTGTGGTTTGATTTATGCTTAATGATGACTTAATCACTCATCTATTTAACTAGTTTGGATTTTGAGTTGAGAAACCAATCTCAAACTGTGGTCCAATCAAATCATCATACATGTACTGGATGCTTTATGGCATACCAGAGTTGATGCTGGAGGAGAAAGTCTTGCACATTAAAGCAATGACTCATTCTACCAGGAGTTGAGAGATCACACTAGTGTTTGGAGTCCTTAGGTTCTAGTGTATCCGAGATGATCCTATATCTACATAGAAAGAGTACTCCCTGGACATTGAATGATTCACAAAGTAAGTAAACAAGATGATAGTGGTGTAGTAGAAGATGAGATGAAATCAATTCATAGCCCCTACTCCACTCAATTCATAGCCCCTACTCCACTCATTCTCTATCAACCAAAAACTCAAAAATCAATCTACCAATATACTTGCTAAATCCTTGTGGATACGATACTTGTTAATATTACTACGTACCAGTACACTTGTTGGGAAATGGTTGTTGAAAAATAGTCATCAAAGTTTTTGTCACCGGTGCTAGGGATTTAGTTCATGTATTTTGTAGATCTAACCATTCTTTCTGTAAATAGGAATATATTTGGTAAATATTGGGTCTGTATTGTTGTAAAGTTTCATTTTTTTCATTTTGTAAAGTCTTGTTTTTCATTTTTTGTTTTGCTTTCACAAAGATCTTAAGCAAGAGGTAAGTTCCAAAGATACATATCTCCTTTTCTTATTTGAAATCTTGTGTTTTAGGCTACTAGAAAGAGATCTCGTAGAGAAGTCATCAATCCTCTAAAAAGTTGCATAACAATTTTGGGTTTCTACTTTGTGGTTGAGCACCACCTATGCAGCTGAGCGGAAAATATGCAGCGATTGTGAATTCTTGTTATATATGATCCCCACTTATTTGAAACGTTTCAAACTTAAAAAAAAAAAAAGAATTTCTTTTATTTTGTTTCACTCCGCAGATAATGTGATCTTTGAACAAATTAAAAGCAAAAGTAAGAAAAAGGCTAAGAAAGATTAAAAGAAAGCTCTTATTAAACAAGTGAGATGACTGATCAAACAGATAAAGGAGATGGTAGAATCATCATTTGGGATTTTTGAGGTGGACCCTATGCTTTAAGGATATTGTCCCATGCACCTGAAATTTAAAAATGTTGCAAGATCTGTCATTCCACCTGCTACAAGAGGAGTAGAAGCTAAACATGCATTTCTTAACCTTATTCTTCACATCTATTTCAGGAAAAGATCATGAGGATCCTTGAAACATTCAATGAACGTTGCGCGCAATGACGGGAACTAGAATAAAGGGCTTTGAATCCTTAACTAGTACTTAAAACACACAACTAGCCAATATTGAAGTTGGCTAAACAAGTCAAGGATTTGAATCAAAATGACAAATCGCCAATACTGAAATTGGCCAATCCATTTGCCAGTGCTGAAGCTGGCTAATCAAGTTCTTTTTAATTATTGCACATTTAAATTTATGTCTTTAATTTTAGTTTTATTTTATTTTTTTATGTTTTGCTTTTATTTATCGCATAAGTATAAAAATAAACATTTTGGGCAGTTGATATCTTTTGAGAAACACACATAAAATTCTTCTTGAGCTTTAGTTGAAACAAGAATTGGGAGAAAAACCTTTTTGAACTTTAAAAGACTTAAGGAGTTGCAAAATTAGGAAAAATAGTAAGTCCAGTGCTTAAAGTTTCAAGATGCATTGCAAATTGAGTTCACAGTTTGACAAAAAGAGAGAATCCACCTAGTAAGAGGAGGGAGCAAAACACCAAAGGTGAGTTGAGTGAGACATCTTTGTTAAGTAATTTCACTTGTTTTGTGTTAAGTTTTGATTTCTTTTAAGCATAAGAAGCAATGAAAGGATCAAAACATGTTCTTTGTTGAATACTTTTAGCCTAGAGCCAGAATAGCTAACCAACATAAACTGAATTGTCCTTTTTGAACCTTAGCTTTGCATACACGCACCTTAAGCCTGAAATTGTGAAAATCATACCTTCCTTACTGATGAGGGAGATAGAACAATGTGTGTGTTATAAAAAGCAAATTAGGAGTTGTAATGGAACAAAAAAAAAAAGAAAGAAAGAAAGTTCCAAGTGTTATCAGGAAGAGTTTGAAAACAAATTAATGCAACTCTGAGTGAAAAAGTTGATGCACCTTGATGCGAGAAATGAAAAATGCCAAACAAGGTTGGAAAAGAAAGAAAGAAACTCATGTCATGTGCATACTACTAAAATTCCCTTATCAGTGAGTTTTGTTTATCTTGAAAAACCATACTTTCTTGATAGCCCAACCACATTACAACCCTTTAAAGACCTTAGTGATCCATGATAATTGTGTGTTCATAGTGATTGGAAATAAAAACACAAAACTAAGTGGAAGCTTACAAGGTTGCCTAAAGTGAAACACTCAACTGGGGAGGAAAATCTCTTGCACTTGAATGGAAATTTTGATGAGAGAAATTGTGTTCAAAACTATGTAATCATTTTTGCCCTTGTATTTTGATAGTTTGAATGGACTCCCTTTATTACGGTGAGCAATGCCTTGATATTTGATATCAGTTTTTGGGCAAACTAATGCAAAAATTATTTTGATCCATTTTGTACAAACTGATTATGTTTTGCTTTGTTTGGAGACAAACAAAGAGCTAAAGTGGGGTGTTGTGATAAGTGTTTAGAATGTGTAAAGTTTTCATATAAACATGACACTTATCGTGCTTTAATTGATCATATTTTGTGAGTAAACAACCCACTTTAGCTTATAATTATAAAATGAGGTACTAAAGAGAAGAAAAATAAAAAATTGATGATTTTTTTATGATTTTGCATCAATTTCTATAAATAAAGACCATGAGTCTTCATTCTAAGCATTGAGTGGAGGCTCCACAATGTAGTAGTAGGACAGAATAGGGTCTGTGAGGCATGAGGGAGGTGTTCTTAGTGTAAATCTTATGTGTACATGTTGTTGGAATTACATTGTAATATTCTATGAGTACCTGAACTCCCTCGTGTCCAGGTTTGATGTAATCAATTCTTATTCTATTCACTTCTAGTTCTTAGGTATTTATCTTTGCTTTCATTCAATTGTTTGTGGTTTGATTTATGCTTAATGATGACTTAATCACTCATTTATTTAACTGATTTAGATTTTGAGTTGAGAAACCGATCTCAAATTATGGTCCAATCAAATCATCATACATGTATTGGATGCTTCATGGCATACCATAGTGGATGTTGGAGGAGAGAGTCTTGCACATTAAAGCAAGGACTCATTCTACCAAGAGTTGAGAGATCACACTAGGGTTTGGAGTCCTTAGGTTCTAGTGTATCAGAGATGATCCTTGATCTACATAGAAAGAGTACTCTCAAGACATTGAATGATTTACAAAGTAAGTGAACAAGATGGTAGTGGTGTAGTAGAAGAAGATGAGATGAAATCAATTCATAGCTCCTACTTCGCTCAATCTATCTAATAACTACTATTTTTATTTACTTGCATTCTCTATCAACCAGAATCCAAAACTCAAACTACCAATATACTTGTTAAATCCCTGTGAATATGACACTTGTTAATACTACTACGTACCAGTACACTTGCTGCGAAATGGTTGTTGAAAAATAGTCATTAGAGGTGTAGGGAGAAGCCCCCACAAAAAAGGACGGACGAGTGTTGGACTTTTGGGTTGGGTTGGGTCAATTTCTTAATAAAATATGGACCAAGTCAATTTAGGGGGCTTCTCCCTACACCCAAATGGTTTCTACTGTACCCCAAAATGTTAGAATTTATTACCATTATGACCTTACCTAACTTGGTTGGTGTGGGTAATTAAAAAAAGTTACCGCGCTCCTCATTTTTAATGGAAATGTTACACCTCCAAACTTCTTCTTCAGTTATGAATAGTTCACACCTCCAAGAATTTCTTCTGTTCTGTTCTCCATAAAAACACCTCCAAATTTGCTTCGTTATGTTTTGTCCTCTGCACACTTTTTCTCTCAAATGGTCTTGTTATTCGAACCTCTCTAGCTGTGGTCCCTGTTCCAACCACTCAGCCTGTGGTCCCTTTTCAAAACTCGTGGTTCCCTACCATTTTTTTTATCATTTGACACTAATAGGTTAGTGTTTGCATTTATATTTCATTGCACTTATTTTGAATGCTTGTTAATTGTGCTCGTTGGGTGACTGTTGTTTGTTGCTGAGGTAACAAAATTGGTATACTAGGTGTTTATGAAATAATCATCTAAGTACCAGTTGTCGATATCCAGTATTTATATTGTAGAACTGGATGTTGACATTCGTAAAAACACATTCGCTATTGTAGACCAGATGTGGACATTTGGTATGTGTGAAATCTAGATGTGGACATCCGGTATGTGTTGAATCGAGATGAGAACATTCAGTTCATTATACAAACGGATATCACATGGCATGTGCACTTTCGATTTATTTTTAATTGTAATAAATGTTTATTAATTTTTATTCTTTGAAAGTTCAATTTCTATTTAACATTATACTTATATTTTATCTATTTTTTCTATGTTTTAAAGATAATAATTTATTTATTATTTTCTTTATTTAGTATAATTATTTAATAAGTGTGTTAAAAAAATAAAAAATCAAATTTGAAAAAGTACCGAATGTGAGATATTGTTTGAATCGGATGTGGACATCCAATGTGTATAACAGATGTGGACATCTTTATTTTTTAAACAATAATTTTTTTTTTCTGATACAGTGATCTCACAAAGCTAAGTAACTTTTTTTTAGTTTATTAGCATAAAGATTTAATAATTATGATATTTATTTCTTTTAATTAACTTTTAAGTTAATCATACAATATTTTTAGAAAAGTAATAAAATACTAATCAGATGTCCACTTCCGGTTTCTTTTTATTTGTTAATTTTTATGTTGTGAAAGTTAAATTTCTATTTAACGTATTTTTTATATATTTTGTATGTTTTTAAGACAATGATTTATTATTTAATTTATTTATTTAAATTATTTAAAAAATGTGTTAAGAAAAAAAACCAAATTAAAAAATTTATCTGTGGTAAATTGAACACCAAATGTGGAGTGTTTGCATTGGATGCGGTACATGGACATCCGTTTTACCTTTGTTTGTTAACCACACTTTTTTTTTTTATTTTTTATTCTCTCATAGAGTGACTTAACAAACTTTGTTTAATTTTTTAGTTATTAAGATAAACATTTAATAAGTGTTATATTTATTTATTTTAATTTATTATTAAGTTTATTAAGATAAATATTTTTCTACATTATTATATTTAAAGTTTATATTAAAAAATAAATTGGATGTGGCCATCCAGTATAGTTTAGTAACAAATGTCAAATTTGTGAACCGGATATACACATCCACAAATCATTATTTTTTTTTAATTTTTCATTGAAATAAATTTTGACCTTGATTATTGATCCATTTTATCCGGTATATATTATTTTAGATATAGAAAAATTTATTTAGTTTTTTTCTATACATATGTAATTATATCTAACTAATGTCTTTTTACATTACTATAATTTTATTTTGTATACATGATTATTCCTATCAATAACACATTTTCATAATTATAATAAATAACACATTTGCATTCGTTGAGATCCGCATCTCACAATCATATCAGCATTAGATTATAAAAAAACAAATAAATTCTATACTAGATGTCGACCTTTGTAACTCAAGATTATATTATAAATGTCGACATCCGTAATGATTTCGTCTCGATGTCACATTCGCAATGGAACAATTTAAGTGCATGAAAACTAAAAAAAAGTGAACCAGATATCGACATCCATAATGCAATTGTTTGACATCCATAATGCAATTGTTTGAACTGAATGTCGTCATCTGTAACAATCCTATTACCCACCAACCACATCCATATGAGAATTCAAAAAAATGTGTACCGGATGTTAACATCCGCAATGCACTTGTCTGAATCAGATGTCGACATTCGTGAAAATCCTATTATCCAACCACATCCGTAATGAGAACTCAAAAAAATGTGAACCCAATGTCAACATTCGCAATGCACTTGTCTGAATTAGATGTCGACATCCGTAAAAATCCTATTATCCAACCACATCTGAGAACTCAAAAAAATGTGACCCAAATGTCTACATCCGCAATGCAATTGTATCAATCGGATGTCGACATCTGTAATTGTACAAAACAAAATTAAACATGTGCACTAGATATCGACATCCACAATTCAACTTTCTGAATCAAATTTCGACATCCGTAGTGGTATTTTTCGGAAAAAAAAAAGGATGTGCTGTGGAAGTTCACTTTCGCTATTTCAACTGCCGCAATGCCATGCACTCAAAGTGATGAACCAATTCCATCCACTATCCAATTTGAGCATAATGGCTGCAGCCGGAAGAGCAATGGCCACATTGGAGGACCCCAAGTAGGTGACATAATCAGCCTTTTCAACCACATCAACGTTCCCGAAAGCACGAATGGCCGGCACCGCCCTCGTGGCAGCAACCAGGGCTTTTCTCTCCTCATCCTTGGCATCCCTCCCAAGATGGAGGAGGTACCTATTCCTAGGATGGTAAACTACTGCAATGCTAATTAATCAAACGAGAGAGAAGAGAGAAAAGAAAAATGACGGATGTAGATGTGGGAGAGAAAAGAAGCTGCTGCCGCACAAAAGGGGCTAGGTCTTATTGGAAATTGGGGATGCATGAGCGAGGTACTGTATTAAATATAGGAGAGAGAAAATTTACTTTTTTTTATTTTACTTTTTTTACTGTGAAAGACAAAATAAAAATTAAATCAACTTTTAAAGGTACAGAAGAAATCATTTGGGATGCACCGAAAAGCCCCGTCAATTTATAATAAAACATGGGAGCCATCAAACCCTAAATCCATCAAAGCAACCGTCAAGCCTTAACAGCACAGCAGTAGAGAAAATCGACGTGGCGAACGAACCTCCGATTTGGTGTGGAACCCAATAAAAGCGCTATGATCTGGCCAGCTTCCGATCTAGCCACCGCTTCAACTTTGGGTGAAAACACAATATTGTGCGAATTTACAATCTCACTCGAAATTTTAAACTGCCCATAACGATTCAAACCACACGATTAAGGGTGATTCAAAAATCAAATAGTACGTACGAGAGCAAAAATGAGTTTTCAAATAATTTGTATTGTGAAGGTGGAGCATTATATCTTATCGTATGATACTTACTACCATGCTTTAAACCGTAAATTAGGTACATAAAAACTACAATCATGAAAGCTAGTCAAGCATCCACAAGTGTGCTCAACACTCACAAAAATGTCATGTCGGTGAAAGAATATACAGATTTGTGATGAGATAGCTTAAACATTTGTTTATCATTGTGTGGTCTCTTGTGAAATCACTTCCTTGATGGCAACGAACGCGATTATCAGACCAAAAGACTTCCTATGACATCACGAGAACCTCACAGAAAATACGAGCCAAATTTGGGTTGCAGTCTCTTTCTGATTAAGCAAATTTGAAGCAAGACATTGTTGTTTTATTACACAAGTGGGATAACAGACACTTTGAAAAGCCATCTTAGTACCTTACACTGTTACAGAGAGTTGGTGTGGTTGATACAGCTCCATTGTCCCAACAGAAGCATTTGAATTAGCTGCAAAGATTTGGTATGCACACCCCAGCATCTGGATTTTGTTGTTCCTTCCATATTCTTCCTGTAACTCTTAGTTTGAGCTCCTTCTTATCACCTCCAGAGAAAAACAAGGCCATGTTTCGTTGAATAATGAGACCGTCGTGGCTATCCCTGACTTTCCTGTGGCTATCGCGAATACTTCGTGGTGTGCCCTCCCAAATGAGTTTCCTGCCATTTGCCCCAACCTCAAGGCTGTAGCTGTAGTTACGAGCCTCGTTCTCATCACCCATAAATCGAAGGAATGCCATATAAACAGGAGCCATGCCAAGCTGGAAAGCTTCGAAGTGAAGGCAGAAGTATTGCCCAAAACAATGAAATACCTATGGAAACAAATGTCAACTGGTAACAGCAAAATCACATGCATGCACAACTTAAAACATAATTTTAAGCTAATTCTACATTTATGGCAAACATAATTTCAATTTCTTTTTTCTACTTCCTATCCTACAAATTTTTATATTAAAGTTTGTCTATAGAGAATGAAGTACATTTGAAACCTTTTTCAATACCAGAAAAAAAATAGAAATTCTTTAATTAATCATGCTGTGTCTTCCAGGCTTGGAAACCTTGAGAGCAAAGAAATAGAAAGAAAGTACGAAAAACGAAAACAAAAGAGTAAGTAATATAAAAAAAAACGAGGTAACAAACTTGCATTAAACTTTCTGTGCAAAAACAAAAAGATTTGCTTAGAAATTTACATAATCAATTATACGAGGAATATTTTATTAATATTTATGAATATTATATCAAAGATTGACTATTTCATTAATATATTTTCTTCTTTATTATAATAATAGTAATAAATAATTAAAAAATGACAATAAATAAAAATGAAATTTTTAATAATAATAAATAAATATATCTCACTTTTCACTTGTTTCTACTTTCTTTAACTTATCCAAACGATTTTATTTTTTGTTCTCTTTCTCTTCCATTATCCTTTTCACTCACTAACTTTCCATTATTTAATCCAATGAAAGCATAAAACAGAACGAAGTAAATAGAATATTTCTTCCCAAAAGAACCGTTTAAAAGATTTTCACATAGCAGCATCTCCTCACTAAAAAAGGAAGTTTGATGAGCATTTGAATGACCATTTGACACAGCATAAATAATCTATCAATGAAATGTAAAACACTTACGGTTAGCATCCAAGTTGCATTCTCTACTTCACGAGGATTGGACTTCACATAACGATGGTTGAATGTGCAACCTGTGTGCATGTCCACCTTATGATCATCCCTCAAATGTGCAACAAGGAAGGGAATGTCCCCAACAACAGAGCACTCTGATCCAGCATAAGGACAATTGTATGGTCTAAAATTGCATACAGTCTCATGCTTAAGCTTGCTGTAATATGGAAAGATTTCGGGACATCCAAGGGAGTAGTACTTGCAAGGTAACTCGAGTGATTCAGCCACCTTCTCCAATGCTAGACACCTAATATCTCCAAGCTCTTGTCTACAAGTGGGGCATCGATTGTGCACCCTTGTTTTACAAGTGGAACACAGTGTGTGTCCATTGTGGCACTGCAAGAAACTATATGTTACTCTTTTTTTCTTCGCCTTCTAACAAATACATACTTTTCAGCAGGTTCGACTATTATACTCCAATCATTTATAAGATCAACTTTAAATGACCATATAGCTTCATATGTTCAGGCAATTGCAGAAACAAATATTAGGCCGCATATGAGAAAATTAAGAAAATTGAAGAAATAAATATTAGGCAACATTCTACTGGCAAGAAATTTTGGGCCTTAAAACCACAAAGTACCCTCACTTATGCCAATACTTAGGAAATCAAATTTGGCATGTTTTATGAGTACGTTTAAATTTGAAATGTGGTCGTACAAGAGAGAACAGGAAGATAGCTCTCAACATACCAATACAAGTACTATGATTTTGAAGAATAATTTATTGAATGTTATATATGGTGTCAGAGATTACCTAGATTCATTGTTAGGTCACCTACATTTGTCACATTCCACACGCCACAAACGGCATTGAAAGTCACCTTAAAGCAGTCATCCCTAGTCCACCATAGTTGTAGCCCGTTTAGAGACTGCCATAATTGCAGTCTAGAGGGCCTTAATTTAATCTCACACATCACCTAGAGACTTAGTTTATCAAGTTTAGGCAGTCATGATCTTACAAGTCAATTTTGTTAACCTGCATATGTTTTAAAGCTTAAATTCTAAGACAAATCAAATCATCTCTTCTTTCGTTGTTTACCGGAATTATTACTGTTAGCACTTAGGAAGACACTGGGTTTTGGCATTGTTTATTAGCTATAATCCCAGTTATCTCTGGTGAAAAAATTGACATTGTACAGATAGGCCAAAAATGTTTTACATGATTTTTTACAGGTAAAAGTGATTTTTTAAACCAAAAGTTACTCTGGAAATGTCCAAAAGTGTTTTCTCCCTTTACAAAGTGAAAAAAAAAAAAAGTCGAAAGTATTAGCATTTAATTAGTAAAGTCCGGAAGAAAATAAAAGAAAAAGTAATTTACATTCTTTCCATTTTTCATTTGACGGGAAAAGACAAGCATCTGTTAGTCTAACCAAAGAGGATATAAGCTTCAATTTCACATTTTAATCCAAGTATATCTCATAAACCAGACCCAGTTTGCATGTGCAAAGTGGTACTAAACCTGACATCAAATTTGTAATTCCTGAAGAAGAATGCAACTGCCATTCATATGTTCCATCTCAGAGTACTAGCAGCTTCACATTTAACCATAAAAAATACAAGTTAACAGGGACGGAGGTAGGCACGCTTTCGTGCGGGGAGTCAATTTTGATTCAACAAAATCACACGTGTATGTATAAAATTTCATATAAAATATTTATTCATGTAAAATATCCAAAACTTTAATTCCAATAGTAAATTGGTGAAAATCACAGAAACATCAATCATCCCTTTCATGAGACAAACTAAATCAACTCCTTTTTTAAAAGTTTAAAAATTACAAATATTGATCACAAATTTCACATGCTGAGAACATATAATTCTATGACTTCATAATGAAAAAAAAAATCCATGTTAATCACAAATATTTAGGAATAGATATTATTGATTATGTTCTATAAATCTATTAAATTAGAATGTATTACGTTACTTGTTAGACGATAATAGCCAAGAACCATCGAAAAAGAATATGCTTACAAAATGTTGAAAAGTAGGAGAATGTTGTGTCATGACAACAGTCATACACATAAAGCAAATTTTGAGGAATATATGCTGCAATTCGCTTGCATCTCCGAAGACTTATATCGACATATTTGGATTCATACACTCGATCATAGAAACATGTTAAAGCCTCACATACAAAGCCTAAAAACCAAGAAAAAGAGAATAAAAACAAAAGGAATAGAGAACGAGACTAAGATTGTACATAATCAATTCGGATTTAGGCCAAGAAGAAATAGGAACTTTATCTTCTAAGGAAATGTACATATGAAGAGTATATATATGAATTAAGTTGAAGAAAGCATATGGTCCAGCACTTAGAGAAGTGTTTCGGGAAAGAAAGGTTTATGCACGACTTACATCTAAGCTGTACACGACACATAATGAGGTAACTACCAGTGTGACTGTGTGTGAAAACTTCTAGACTAAGGAATTTCATATAACGATAGATTTACATGTAGGACTCAGCCTTTGGTCTATGCTTATTAATTTTGTCTAGGATGTCTAATGGATACATGCAAAAGATTAACCTTAAATGCATGTGTTTTGTGGATAATAAAGTTTCAAAGAATCAAGAGAGAAGAAATTAACTCTAAACTTGAGCTTTCAAGATAAAAATTAGAAGCAAGGGGGTTTTCTCTAAAATTGGGTAAAACAATCTATGCGCCATGCAATTTTAGCAAGAAATAAGAGGAAATCATTCGGAGGTAAAATTTGGAGATGCCATCAGTTTAAGTTTAAGTATCTAGGATCAATTTTAAAAAATAATGGGGAAATTAATGAAGATGTCACAAAGGATACAAACTGGAATGTTAAATTGCAGGAAAGCAAAGAAAGTTGTGACAACAAAGTACCTACGAAGTTCAAAAAGACAAACTTTATTGTTCTACTATACTATCAACCAAACTCTAGCAATTAAGGTTGAGTTGTAAAAGCGTAACAGTGAGCAATGTTATAGTAGCATAAATGAGAATATTAAGATGGATGTGTAGACAGGATATGAACTAATTCCATTTGAGAAGTTATTAAAGTGGCATCTGTCAAGAAAAGAATGGCAAACAATTAGTTAAGGTAATTTGGAGATAAGCAAAGAAGGTTATTAGAGACACCAGTGAAGAAAGTAGATTGCAAGAATTTTAATCCCATGAAAGGTGGCAGAGGGAAACTAAGAAAGATATTTCACCAATATCTCTAAGAACTTAGTTTTCTACCATGTCAAATGGTGTCATGTGCTTAATGTAGCCAACCGGATCTACTGAAAAAAAGCTGCTCCTTTTGGTGTTGGTAATAATTTAGAGACCATAAGATATGAGCTGAAACTATAAGAAACAACGATACATCTATATTTGTTTTATTTCAAGAGTTAAACTATAAGAGTGAGAGACACAAAGTTGAAACCGTACGTTTGAGACATTATGGATATTTTATTGGTATTGAAAAAATTGAATCAATAGATTAGAATAATTTTAACATTAGATTATCCTGATCATAAAGGCATAAATAAAAGCATTACTAATAATACATTTATAATTTAGTTTGTCCTGATCATAAAGGATTTGGATCTTATATTTGTATAAGTACAATATTCCCCTTTAAGCTGGAGCATGTATATCATATGCATTTAGCTTGCTACAAACATAATCAATCCTTGGTCCTCTTAGCAATGTGATAAATATGTTAGCCAACTGTTCACTAGAGATCAAATCTCAGTAACTTAGTCTTCATGTTCCAGCTTTTCCCTAATGGAATGACAATCTACTTCAATATCTTTGGTTCTCTATTGAGTGACAGGACTACACGCATTGTGTAATGTTGTCTAGTTGTCACATATAAGGCTAGTTGTTTTGGCCATAAGAGTTCACACATGACCAATATTATTGCCCTGTAAATTATTTCTGCACTTGATCTTGCTAAAAAAATATTTTTCCTTACTTTTCGATGATATTGTTTAACTCCAATAAGAACACTATCTTAAGGTAGAGGATTTATCGCTTCAAGACCCTACCCAATACTTTAGGATATTTACGACTGCATTCTAATGGTCTTAACAAGAAGTGTTTCAAAATTGACTTACTATGCTCACTGTAAAGGTAATGTTAGGATGTGTCAAAATGATGTAATTTAAGTTGCCAACTAACCGCTTAAATCTTGTAGGGCTAGAATAAGCTTCTCTCGGATGGGTACAAGTTTGACACTCAAATCAGTTGGTGTGCCCACAAGCTTAGCATTTAACATCTTTGTTTCTTCTAAAATGTACAAAGCATACTTTCTCTAAGATATAATTAAACCAACATTTGGATTGTGCAACTTCCATACCAAGAAAATACTTCAAGTGTCGAAGATCTTTTATCTGAAACTGTTAAGTGTTTTAGTTGTACTATGATTAGTTCAGAAATAGATTTCACACAGAAAGATACCTTTTATTCCACCAGATCTATTCTGTACCAATGAAGTAGGGATTTAGACCAAAATTCTATTACAACAGAGGTATTTCGAGAGACCACACTCTCCACAACCTTTCCTCAAAACTAAGATTCAAAGCATACCCTTCCTACCTCCTAAACAGACTGTTTTATACCCCTATGACAGTAATAACATAACTGTTTCATAACCCTATGACAGTTATAAATAACTGTCTTTACTGTCATGTTTTTCTTTTCCTTCTGTTATAGACAATGCCAAACCTATCAATACCCCTTCCATGAAGCTTCACCTTGTCCTTTAGGTGAAAATCTGGAAACTCCTTGCTGATAGGAGAGCATGCTTCCCAACTATTTTCCGAATTTGGAAGATGCTGCCATTTAATTAAAACTTCCAATTCTCCTTTATTATTTGTCCTAGTCTCCAATAACTGTTTTGGTTGGACATCCAAAAATTAATTCTTTAGTGAGAGTGTAGGGGTAGATCCTGGATTACAATATCTGGCTGGACTGCTCTTTTGAGGAGAGAAACATGAAACACTTGATGGATTCTGCTGAGTGGGCAGATCCAACTTATATGCCACCATCCCAATTCTCAATAATCTTGTAAGTTGTAAGGTCAATAAAACCTAGGGCTGAGTTTTTCATTGGGTCATTTAGCTAAAGATTTTAGCCTGTAAGGCTGCATTTTGAGATAGACCCAGTCTCCCACTTGGTATTCCACTTCCCTCCAGTGTTTGTTAGCCTAAGTTCAATTCTGATCTTGGGCTTTACACAAATTCATTTTCAACTCCTTATTATCTCATCACGTTCTTGTTGAAGCTGGTTAATATTTTCTATCCTAGACGAAATAGTTGTACCTTTAAGAATCAAGGGAGGATCACGACCATACAAGGCCTTAAAGGGAGTCATCTTTGTGGAAGCACTATAATTTGTGTTAAACCAATATTCAGCCGATGGCAACAATTGTGGCCATTTATGAGGTAGAGAACCTATCAATATCCTCCAATCTTTGGAACCTCTCATGCTGTTCATTTTCACTATTGTCATGATCTTGAACCAATTCTTGAACTATCTTTTCCAGGCCATCAATTCTTGATTCCATTCTTGTATTCACCATACCCTATCTTCCATCTCTCCACAGAACCGAGATCACTGCTCTGATACCATTTCACAAAGAGATATCCATATGAGATGTGGCAAGAGAAGTATCAAGAATACCAAGAGTCAAGGTTGTCAAACTCGAGATTACGTAAACTCGTGAGAGTCCAATAAACTCGAACCGTAATCGAATCACAAAACTCTTAAGAGTTTACTTCACATGAAAAAAAAAATATAATTTATATAAATAACATCCTAATTCAAATAAGTCCAAAACTTTATATCATTTAAAAGTTCTTGAAATAAATAAGTTCATACAAAACATAAATTCAAATGTCAAATGTCTATGTCTAATCCTTTAATCCTCTAATGACATCATCATCTCCATTATCATCTTCGTCTAACTCTTCCCCTGATGAAACTTGTGCATCCTCATTGACATCAAAAGTTACGTTATCAAGATCAAGAGCATCTAGAGTTGGATTTGTTGTTGGTATCTAAGGGAACATTATGAAAATCAATTTCACCTTCAACTTGCTCAATCTCAACAATCTCACCTGCCTCTTCAATTATCCATTCATCATCTGATTCAATGTCATCAAATGGAAGAGTAATAGTTTTTCGAATTTGTCTACTTTTCAACTTCAAGTTATACATTACATAAACTAAATCATTCATCTTTTTCTGATGCAAGCGGTTTCTTCTATTTGTATGAACCTAAAATGAAATATTAAATTTTAATAGATATAAACCTAATAAAGAAAATTATAAATCATAAATAATTTAAATTACCATTTCAAATAAGCTCAAATTATGCTCACATCCCAAAGAGTTACAAGTCAAGTTAGAATTTGAATAGAAAATCTCTTCAACTCCGGAGTTCCATCCCCAAACATCTCCCACCATTCCCCAAGATTTAATACTTTCCTACATTCCTTTTTATCTTCCATTCCAAAAAGTCCTCTAGCAAAATGAAATCCAACAATTAGCAAATTAACATTTCTTCTTTCTGCCAAACCTAGTACCAATCTTCTTATGCATATATACAATCCTTCTTTCACCTCTCCACCATCATCTCATCTAAAGTTAGGTTCATAGTGGAAGTGGGGTTTTAGAAAATTAATCTCTTCATAAATGAAACTCATTGCGGGTTTTACATTTGACACCAATCTTAAGACCACCATAAGAGGGGTAGTAGCCTTCAAGCATGTGGAGACATTCTTTCAAAACCGATTGTCTAATACCACGCATTCTACTCTTTTCCCCTCTTGTGAAGTTCTAAACTTGCTTATCTTCTCCTCCTCGGAGCTAAACATGGTCAATAATGATGCCTTCAATTTATGAAGACAACCAAGTATGTTGTGGCAAATCTAGTCACACCCGGTCTTATAAGGTCTCTACCTTTAATGAACTTTTTCAACAAGGAAATCAACATTGTTCTTCCATAAATGTAAGTGGTAATTCTTTTCAAAATCTTTTCAAAATCTTGAAAGATTAAATCAGTACAGTGTGCAGCACATGGAGTCCAATACAGTTGTTCTGTTTTTTGCATCCACAAATCTCTAACTGCCTTGAAATTCACAGCATTATCAGTAACAACTTGAACTACATTTTCTTCTCCAACAAACTCAACAACGTCATCTAACATCTTGAATACTTAGCAGCTGTTTTTGAAATGTCTGAGGTGTCAAGTGAATAAAGAAAAACCATCCCTTTAGAACTATTCACCAAGAAATTACAAATAGAACGTCATTTTTTGTCCACCCAACCATCAGACATAATGGTATAACCAGTTCTCTTCTGTTCCTCCTTGTATTCTTCAAGAATTAAATATGTTTTGCTCACAACTTGTTTCAAGAGCTTCTCTATGATATCATGATAATATGGTGGTTTGTAGCCAACTCCATATTTACCAATAATTTCACACATCACTGGTGTAAAAGACTTCAGCCACTTGAGCATCAACCTCTTCTTTGAATCCTCTTTTCATCATTTGATTTATAGTGGCTTGGACTCCCCCCTTACTAGTAGTGGCAACTATTTGTTTTCTTTAAATCCAAACCGCCTATGTCCTCCTTCAACACTCTCACGTTCTTCATCTTCTTCATCAATGATATTCAACTTTCTTCCCTTCAATGCAACTTGCTTAGCTTCCACAACTATCTATATCATCAAATTTTTAATTTCTTCTCAAACAGAGGCACAAGGTGCAGAATCCTCCTAAGTTCTAGCAAGATGATGTATGAATCTAAATATCCCTCCACTCAAAATGTTTAAGCAATAGTTACATTTAACTTTTCTACCATTGCAATTAATATCAAACTGTGTTTCCATCCAATATAAGATTGATTTTCCAAAACATTTTTACTTCTACTCTTAACGGATGAAGATACACTGGGATTAGTATCCATTGAATTTGATACATTTCCAGAAATAATGGTCTAAGTTTTCATTACAAATTTAACCAAAAAACATCAAAGGTGGTGCAATTTGTAAGCGGCTTAATATCAATCTTTAAGTATTTGAAAAATAAAAAATAAAATAACCAAATAGAGAGTTAGAAAAGTGAGTGGAGGATGCGGGATATTACAATGTACAAAGAGAGAACGAAACAGAGCAGCATGATGAGTAAAGGACGCGTGACCACTGATGACGACGAGGTGGTGGTCGACAGTGAGCCCGATGGTCACAGAAAGGGACACGACAATGATGCAACCAAGGATAACGGGGACACGACCAAGCACCACAACCATAATGACAACAACGCGACCAAGCACCACGACCAGATGATCCGCAAAGGCGAGTGCGATGGCCAACAAAGAGAGACGTGACGGCGAGAGGGTGAATGGATGGCAATGCAGCGAGATGTATCGCGACTAAATGTGACAAACCATTTAGCACCAGATACACTATAGTTTGATGTAGACCCTCAAACATCAGAATGAACTAAATTAAAAGGATGGACACTATTTGTATCAATAGGAGGATATGTGGTGCGATAATGTTTCACAAGTTGACTCACATCACATTTGAATGGTGACTCAATAGACTCTTTGGAAAATAAGGAAGGGAACAAAGGCTTTAGAACATAAACGGAGGGATGTCCCAAATGATGATGGAGAAGCCATATTTGAGAAGACTTAAAAGTAGTGCAACATTGGACACAAGAGGTACATGTTTGTGTATAGATATTATCTTTAATTCTCAAGTTGTTAAAACAATACAACTCTCCCTATTCCTTAACAATTCCAATCGTCCTCCCTATGGCAAGATCCTGGAAAACACAATAAGTGGAAAAGAAGGTTATAGAAAACTTTAAGTCATGGATAAGTTTTTGAACATAAATAAGGTTATCAGAAGTTTTTGGAACATAAAGAACATCTTCAAGGTTGAGGGATGACAAAAGAAAAACATTACTATGTCCAGATATTGGGATACGAGTCTCATTGGCAACAGTAATTACACAACAGTAATTACCTTCTAACAACTTCAATTAGAATATTTAATATCCTACTAACTACACAATATATATATATATATATATATATATATAACTATTATCCATACAGTTTATGAAAGTCATGTAAAACATTGTTCCTAGCAAACGACACGACACGTGAAGGTTCTATTGTAGTCTACTACGAAACTCTATTTGTTACATGGGAAACACTCCATTTGCCATTTGTTGAGGAGGACATTTTACATCACTTAAGTGCATGAACGAAATAGGTATATAGTTTAGTTTAGGAACAAAACACAATTTTTTTAAATAATTTTGATGAAATCTAAGTGAGCTAGTATTGGATGTCACATTTAAATCTAATCATAAGAAATCACCTATTAAGCTCGGACATGCCTCAGATGGTGTGTCCCTATGTCTAACAGGTATTTGACACCGACATGCGTATGACACATAAGAAAAGTGTCGAATTGAAAAGACATTGTTTTTGTCTTTTACATAATCTTGACATGGTTCGAACACCATGATAATAAGGACAAATGCAATTATCTTTTTAAAAACTCATAAACTTGTAAACTTATTGTATATGATCACTACTTTTCATTTTTATGACAATATGTTTATATTATAATAGAGATAGATGGGTTAGATTCATTTTTATATTAGATGACAATATGTTTATATTATTATATTATATAGATGATTTTGAGTATATAAATATTGATTGTTAAATGGAATAATTCATAATGATCTAATATATAGATTCATGTCCTCGTGGCCTACATTTTGAAGATTACAAGTGTCGAAGTGTCCGTGTTGTGTCCCGTATCCATATCAGTATCCATGCTACATAGGAAGTCAAACAAGGTGTTCAACATTGTCAACAAATGATGTCAACAATCAACTTGCAAAAGCTTAAACTATTACTTGAGCTTTAATATCATTAACATGCCCACTCATTCACTATCCCTTAGGAATTGATGGGTCTATAAGCATAAACCCATTTTTAGCATTAGTAGATCTGAAAGGATTACTGAGAAAATAGGTCATTGAGAATAATTATAGCTCTATTATACATATAAGTATTCTTCTTTATGTGAAGAAGATATACAATGACATAGTGTTAAACTATTGGAAAGAGAGAGACACTGAGTTGAAACTGTGTTTCTAAAATACCACATACTTTTCATTTATATTAAGAAAAAAGAATCAATATAATAAATAGAGGAGATTTGATATCCTTTAACAATAAAGATAAATGGATGTTAAGCCTAACTCAATCTTACAAAACCAGCTTGTAAGGTGAGATTTGTACCTTCTTATATACTATGGTAAATTTCTAATTCTCGTGGGATCTCCAATACCAACCCTCACTCAGATGACTAAACATATCAAGCATGAGACTAGATACTTGTAGGTGATCATAGCAGACCAAAAGTAGATGTCATAATAGGTCCAACAAGCCTCGTTGGGATAAATTATGATACCATGTTAAACTACACGAGAGAGACATTGAGCTAAAATTGAGTGTTTCTAAGACAACACAAAAACTTTATTTATATTGAAAAAAAATGAATACAATAAGTAGAAGAGATTTGATACTTACTTACAAAAATAAAAATATGATACGAAAATACACAAAAATTATACTAATAATAGTAAGTTATGCTCCTTTTTTCTATAATTATAATATAAGAAACAAAATCAATATCCAATAATGGGAAATATTTGGAAACATATTTCTCCACTAAATTATATCCATAACAAGTAGAAATTGAACGTTTAATTAGAACAACAAGATGACAATGATTTAACTATTGGAAACCAGGTCACGGGCTTAGATATGTCAATGGCCAAACCTACTATAATCTTAAATTGCACGGTATTGAGGTATATACGCTAAGAAATTGTTTTATATTTGACAGGTCCCCTTGCATGAAGGATTAGGGGCATAGAAAATACACAAGCCCAACCTACTTTGTGGTGAAATTCAACTTGTTTTAACCAGATGAAGAAAGACAATTATCAAACTCCTAATCACTTGGTCAAAGAAGCTCCAAGGGAATGACCAAATGTAGTTTAAAGGCTTAAATTGTTAGATGACAGCTTAAATGAGTTAGACTTATAGATATTGGTCCAAGCCAAAATGATACATAATGATACTGGCATGACATATGCTTCGCAGTTATTAGACATCCAACAATATCGAGGCATATCCAACCTGAAGCATTTTGCACGAGATATAGGAACCAAGATTTACTACAAGTTTAGCCCTTTCCGTCTTGGGAAATGAGTGCTTACGTAATTGAGATCAGAACTTCCTCACCTATCATAAATTGAACTCATGGATATGGTTCCTTAATTGCTTCAGAGCACAGTACATAAATAATGTTAAACGCTAGTCATCTCCCATGAATGATGTTCTCAGTATAGGAAACAGTATCTACAAAGTAGCACTAAATCAAATGATCATTGATCATTTTGCCATTATTACACAGTATGAAATGATGATGAACAAATAAACTTTCCTCTGCAAAAATATATTTTCTAAAAAATCAATGATATGAAATACAATGGCCAGTCAAATTCGCTGACTCAATCACTACCATTGCAAGCATTGACCCAAGACTTATCAACGGCAATCAATTGTGGTTAACAAGACACGCTACTTGATAAATAGTGCTTCCTCAAATGGAATGAGAACCTAAATCTCCAAAACCAAATCCAAAACTTCCCCAAACCCCGACAAAAAGTCAAACCAATGCTCAGAATAAACTCAATTCCACTTCAAACCAATCGAATACAGCAAAAATAAATCTCAATAAATATTAGAACAAAAAAAGAGCTCTTCTTCCCACACCCCACAACCCCAATCCACAATTACATATCAAAATTACACAACAGAAACACAAATAAGTTGAAGATGGACGCAAGAGCTGACCTGGTGAATTGGGGGGTACATTGAATTTGTGCAAACAGGGCATTCTAGCAACTCATGAACGCTGGTTGCAGGAGAAATGGCGGTGGCTCCCATAACATTATTGCTATTAGCACCGCCATTACGAGGTTTGTTAGAAGAAAACTCAGAGTGATTATGAGGATGCAGAGTGTGGTGTTGGATCTCATCCTCATCCATGCCATCAGAAAATGACACACAGTCAATGCTGTCCATCTCCATTGATTCACCAAAACCCACTAAGGAAACAAACAACCACTGATCAAAACAGAATCTTCAACCAATTTAATTACCTGGGTACTTCTCCCTTTCTCAATCTTCTTCCTGTGCCCTCTCCAATCCCGTTTGTTTCTCTCTTGTGTTTTTCCTCACTATCCTGTAAAATTTTGCTCAGGAAAAAGAAGAGGAGTGAAAGGAGAAGAGGAGAAGGAAGATGGGGATGGTGGTCATGGATCGATCCAATGGGTGGACTCCGACAAAACCAAACACCTTTCTATGGAAGAACAGGTTCTTTTCTTCTCTCTCCCTTGGCGAGGTCAAGGGTGTCCCGAGTGTAAATTGGGAGAGAGGAACCAGATGAGAATAGCTGGATATGGTAATTTGGATAGGTCAGTAGTTGATCCGACGGTTATTCGTCTCATATTTGTTTTCTTCACTTTATTTTCTCGTGATATAGGTAAACTTAAACTGACAAAAACATATATCGAAGATCAATTTGTAACTATTTATAGTACAATGTAAACCATACCGTGCAGAGTTGTTCATAATTATTCTACTAGTAATAAATTTGAAATTTTTTAATTCAGTTTCTAATCAATTTTAAAAATTTATTGGGTAATATAATAAAATTTTGTTTCTTAATTAAACATTTGAAGATCAGTTTTTCTTTGTTAATTCCATAATATAACTTTTAAATCAATAATGTAGTTATAAGAAAGTGACATGTATTTTTAATCTTTTTTAACTTACTTTAAATTTATTACTCTAATCATCCTTTTGATAATTTATTTTTATTATTTTGGTTTAAATATATATTTATATATTTGGTCCTTATTATTATTGTTTTTATTTAATTTGGTATTCATTCTCGTTTTGTATTCATTTAGGTTCTATTTTTGTTAAATTTTGGTCAATTTGATCCTTTTGACTAACGGTGTTTAGATAGGTAACGTTTTTGAATAGTACATGTCACGCTCCAGAGTTTTTAATTTTTTTTTAATTTTTTTAAAAAATTTTAAAATCTTTTAAAATTTCAAAACAATTGTCCATATGTCAAGTCACAATTGTGAGTGTCAATGTTAATGACATGTGTCAATTTGTGGTTGTATTATTTCCTTTTGTTCAATTTAGTCTCTATATTCATTATTTTTGTTCAATTCAGTTCCAATTTTTGTTAAAATAAATCAATTTCGTCCCTTTCAAATTGACACTAAATTTAATATCTTTTAAACAAATTATATTAATATTTTTTGTAAAATTTACATTTTTATTAATTATTTTTTTAATTTAATTATAAATTATTAAATTTAATTATAAATTGAATAAAATTTTTATATTTAATGGCTAAATAGAATATAATTATTTAAAATATTATAGAATATAATTATTAAATATTTTCTGTAATATTTATATTCTAAAATATTTTTAAAATTGATATTTAAAAATATTTTAGAAAAAAGTAAACTAAGTAAAATTACCATTTAAATATAAAATATTTTAAATTTTAATATCTAAAATACAATAAAAATATTAAATATTTTAGATTTAAATGTATATTTTACAAATGTTAATATATTTTTTATATTTTAATAATTATATTTTAATAATATTTTAAATAATTATATTCTATTTAAAAATTGAATCTAAGAATTATATTATATTTATAATTAAATATAATTTTTTATAATTGAATTTCAAAAGTAATTAATAATAATGTCAAATTTAAAAATTAAATTGTTCTATTTTAACAAAATTTGGGACTAAATTAAATAAAAATAACAAATATAGGGACCAAATTGAATAAAAATAACGAATATCGGGACTAAAATGAACAAAAAAAATAATACAATCACAAACTGACATGTGGTACTAGCATTGACACTTGACAAAATTATGACTTGACACGTGGACAATTTTTTTGAAATTAAAAAAAATTTAAAATTTTTAAAAACGTTAAAAAAATTAAAAAAATTAAAAAAATTAAAAAAATCAAAAAAAAAAATCAAAAAAACCAGGAGCTGAAACGTGGCATGTACTGTTAAAAAATGTTAACCATTTAAACACTGTTAGTAAGAAGGACCAAGTTGACCGAAATTTGACTAAAATGAGCACCTAATTGAACACAAAACGAAAATGAGGACCAAATTGAATAAAAAAAGCAACAATAGGGATCAAATATATATTTAAGCCCATCATTTCTTAGTGATGTGTTTTAATGGTGTGATGTTTAGTAGTATGATGAGATAATCTAAGCATAGTTGGAGTAGTGACTTAAAAGAGAATCAAGAAGAATGAATCAAAATACCATTATCTTTGTTTATAATATTACTCTTCACTTTTGTAAATTTATAACAAAAATATTTAAAAAATTTATATACATAATTTTTAATTCCATAATTTTATGAGTTTCAAAAATTTAGAATTTAATAATTTAATAATTTTAAATTTTAAAATTTTTCATAATTTTATAATTTTATAATTTTTACAATTTTACAATTTTATAATTTTATAATTTTATAATTTTATAATTTTATAATTTTATAATTTTATAATTTTATAATTTTATAATTTTATAATTTTATAATTTTATAATTTTATAATTTTATAGTTTTATAATTTTATAGTTTTATAATTTTATAGTTTTATAATTTTATAGTTTTATAATTTTATAGTTTTATAATTTTATAGTTTTATAATTTTATAGTTTTATAATTTTATAGTTTTATAATATTATAGTTTTATAATTTTATAGTTTTATAATCTTATAGTTTTATAATCTTATAGTTTTATAATCTTATAGTTTTATAATCTTATAGTTTTATAATCTTATAGTTTTATAATCTTATAGTCTTATAATCTTATAGTCTTATAATCTTATAATCTTATAATCTTATAATCTTATAATCTTATAGTCTTATAATCTTATAATCTTATAATCTTATAATTTTATACTTTTATAATTTTATAATTTTATAAAATTATAATCTTATAATAATATAATTTTATAATTTTATAATTTTGTAATTTTATAATATTATAATATTATAATTTTATAATTTTATAATATTATAATTTTATAATTTTATAACTTCATAATTTTATAATTTTATAATTTTATAATTTTATAATTTTATAATTTTATAATTTTATGATTTTATAATTTTATAATTTTATAATTTTATAATTTTATAATTTTATAATTTTATAATTTTATAATTTTATAATTTTATAATTTTATAATTTTATAATTTTATAAAATTATAATCTTATAATCTTATAATTTTATAATTTTATAAAATTATAATCTTATTATCTTATAATGTTATAATTTTATAATTTTATAATCTTATAATGTTATAATTTTATAATTTTATAATTTTATAATTTTATAATTTTATAATTTTATAATTTTACAATTTTATAATTTTATAATTTTAGAATTTTAGAATTTTATAAATTTATAAATTTATAAATTTATAATTTTATAATTTTATAATTTATAATTTTATAAATTTATAAATTTATAATTTTATAATTTTATAATTTTATAATTTTATAATTTTGTAATTGTATAATTTTGTAATTGTATAATTTTATAATTTTATAATTGCTACTTTTATAAATTTTATAATTTTATAATTTTATTTTTCTATTTTTCTATTTTTCTATAATTCTATAATTCTATAATTTTTTAATTCTATAATTCAGCATGATCGACCTGCTAGGCCCATTTATCTTTTCAAGTGTTTAAATATCTTAATAAATGTATATGCTTAATATGTTATGTGTTGTAATTTTATTTTTCTATTGTTCGACAATTCTGTAATTCTATAATTCTATAATTCTGTAATTCTATAATTCTATAATTCTATAATTTTTTGATTCTATAATCTATAATTCTATAGTTCTATAATTCTATAATTCAGCATGATCGATCAGCTAGGCCCATTTATCTTTTCAAGTTTTCAAATATCTAAATAAATGTATATGCTTAATATCTTATGTGTTGTAATTTGTACGTTTCTAGGGTTGTATTTGTGGATAAAGCTTTTATCCATTGTTTTCACATTTTCCTTGCAATTTTTGTTTGGTCCAAGAAGCATCCAATAAGGCCAACTTATTCTCCATCTGCTGCATCACAAGGTGTTGTTGATCAAAAGAGGCCTCCTGGCGTTGCATAGTCGCCTCGTGCTGTTGTAACATAGCATTGCTTTGTTGCTTCAAGGCTGCAGCCATAGCCTCAATCACCCTAGCCAGGTCTTGCCCATGGCCCTGAGGGGGTGGAAGAGGAGCTATACGAGAGGGTGCCATATCACTGGACACACAGAAAGAACCATTAGAGGACTCGGTTAGACTAGAAACTCAGCTAAAACATGACAAAGAAGGCACGACAAAAGCTAATCAAGCACATAACCCACAAATTAAGGAACGAAGGCTCTGATACCATAAAAATATGACATCCCATTTATAATAGAATAATTCTACTAAATTAAAACATCACATAATCATAGTAATAAACAAAGCAACCCGAAGAGTATCATACTTAAAGAATTCACTGTTACAGTTATCCATAAACGTGCTTGGAAATAAACTTAGGCAAAGCCACAATGCCTTAAACCAAATATAAGACCAAAGAGATTTAACAGTTTTTCAAAAGAGGTTACTCCTAGTGCAAGAAAGTTCATAAAGGCTCTAGGGCCAAGACATCTCTCCTAAAAGCCACAAGAAATGGGTCCAGCTAAACAGCGCCGCTGCCCCCATCAGATCTACCACCAGGATTAGCCCCATCTGCTCCCACCAATAAGGTGATCATCGCAAAGAGATAGCAAGACAAGAACACAAAGAACGAAAGGGTAAGGTAGTGTGAAAATATCTTTAACAAATTATAAAGCATGTACAAGGCAAGGCAAGTTATTAAGATTTAACTAGAAACACTTAGATCATGTGAGAACAATCAAATGCAGGTTACTACGACTCGATATCTGGATCATACTCTTGATATAGAATTCTAAAGGAAGTATGCACCTGTGTTGGTTTCTAAACTCTGCAGACACAGGGTTAATCCTCTGTTGTCTTGGGCCCAAACTGTCCCAAGACTAGGACCTCCTGCCACTCCCACCACATAAACCATTCTGCTCTATGTGAGCGTGAACGATTATTAGAGTTTAGGATACCCTCCTTTATCTAGACATCTCCTATATCAAGGTATACACTAGGCATATATATATATATATATATATATATATATATATATATATATATATATATATATATATCACCAAGAGTCTCCCATGAAACTCCTTTACCAACACATTCCACATGCCTTCTCAATCACCCAATTTTCATGCAATTCCACCAGCAAATATATCATGTTTCTCATTTCATGCTTATCACATGCATACCAATGTTCAATCCAATGAAATCATAGCTTATTACATAACAACACTTTCATTCCAGTCCCATTCAAGCACACATACCAAGCATGGCCACACATTGTGAGCAAAGAAAATAATTAACACAAGCATGGAGTCACATCAACCAACACAACAACCCTTGTCACGGATTCTCGCCCAAGCTAAAGGTCCTCACCCAAGCGAAAGGGTTCCTTTCGCTTAGGCGACCCCTTCTCGCCTAGGCGAGAGCTCAACAGTGGCCACTACAAGGTTCCAACAGGTTCTCGCTTAGGGGACAGCGTCTCGCCTAAGCGAGACTGCGCCTCGCTAACCAGTCGCCTAGGTGACAACACGAGCTGGAATCCATGGGTGAGTCCTTGCTACTCTCGCTTAGGCGAGGTCACTCGCTTGGGCGAGATTAGTAGGTTCTGCACCTGTTAGCACATGCACTACCATTTTCAACCAAGCATACACACAACAAAAATAGACTCATACACCCATCGATATCAGTCAAACTCCAGACACACAAAACAGACCATAAATGAGCAAAAATAACCTAAAAACACAAATTTTCTAGCTTTCCTTACCTTTTTAGATGCTAACACGGAGAGCGGTAACCCAAGCAAGAGCAAAAGAGTGCATGAGCAACCTACACAGCTGAAAACAAACACTCAAGAAGTTGAGAATGGGGTACTAGAGAGAACCTAAGATGAAACCAGAGCTTTTAACTGGAAAAAGAGGAAGGATGAAGTTGAAGTCCAACTTACCTGAAAGTACGAAGCAGAAAAGCTAGCTGAAAAGAAAGGGAACTTATGCCCTAGCAGAGCTCTAACTAGAGTTCAAGGGTGTTTGAGGGAGGAAAACAGTCTTCTGAAAGGAAACAAGTGTAGAGTGAATGAGCTGCAAGGGTATTTGGGTCCCCTACTAGGCTGGCCTTGGGCCTACGAAAAGGTCAGGCCCAAAACTCATAAGCTGAAAGAAATGGGCCTTACAGTCAAACTCTGGTTAAATTATTCAAATTTGGTCAAAGATTGGTCAAAGAAGATTGGTTTAATTGCAAATATTGATATTTTTGGATGTCTTTGCAAAATTGAACTACAAGATTGAAAATGGGTTATTTAGAAAATTAATACAAATATTATTTTAGTTAAAAGTGAGAACGCCAACAAATTAATTGAGACTTTACATTGATTAATTTGCAAATCTACAACAATAATTAATTGAGCAATAATCTTTAGATAACCGATGATGAATCTATTTTGAAAAAGCAATGGAATCAATCTATTTTCTTTACTATTGTTTTTATCTCTTTTTATCTTTTCTATTTCTTTCTTGTTTATCTTAATCCTCTTATATTTTTATTATTTTATTTGACTAACTCTTTTTGTATAGTTTTATAAGAACTAACTTGTTAAAAATCAATTCCGTGTTCGTTGACGACTTAGGGTTAACTTTACCCTTTCTATTTTGTTGACTACTTTCTTAACAATACTGAAGTTGTTATAGATAAGTAGTATTAATTTGATCGCGTCAACGACAACGTTATCGGGCCGTCATAGGGATTTCAGAGCAGTTGATGGAATCATGCCCAAGACCTTTAAAGAGATCTCAGATTAGCTTCGGATCATAAAACAAGAACTCTTTTTGTAATTATTGTAATGTTTATGTTGGGGCTTTATCAGACCTTTAGTCGTGTTAGGCTTTTTGGTGTTTTGACCCATAGTATATAAGCCTTTATGAGACATAATTGTATTCAGATTTGAGTTATATGAAAAGTTGAGTTTTCTCTCAAGTCTCGAGGTTCTCCTTAGAACCACCGATCCTTATCTATGAATCTCTGATTAAAAGTGGTGGATCTTCATCAGTTATCTTAGAACCTCCTCCAAGGTTTATGCTTTCCTCCCGTTCAGCAAAACCCTCAAATCGACATCTTTAATTTTCCCCCCATTTCGTTCTAGGGTTCATACCCTTTTCGTTTGAGACCTAAATTCACAAAAAATATGATACGATCCTACATCATCTAGTATCAGAGCCAAATTGGTCTTTCATTTAAGGTTTGTTTTAGTTTGTGCGTCTTTCCTTTCAAATTAAATTGTATTACAAGCGATGCCATTTTTAATCGCATCTAAGGTACTCAGCTTCATTCATGTCAAGTCGTAGTAGGTTGTTTTGTTTCTATTCCAATTGCAGTTGGCCTTGTTCAGATTGTCACAAGAAGTGATTCCACATTGACTATTTTCGAATGAGGAGACTCCTACACCAGTACAATCGAAGGCGAGCTTGTTTAGAAGCAGCATGAAATGAAATGAATCTTTATAAACCTTCCAAAGGTTTTCTACAATTAATTTTATTTAGGGCTGGTTATCTTATGCATTTCATTCATGTAACCCATGTGTTTGTAAAATTGACTATATGATGATAACAATGATTCAATTGAATTCGGTGAAACTTTTATTTCTAGTGAATTCAATAGTTATTGATTACCTTTGAATATAGCCTGAATTACATGGTAGTAGTGGTTGTTGGCTAGTTTCATTAGAGATATGACTGGCCATCCAGAATTGTTGCTGCATTTGTTGGTCTGGAGGTTTAGTTGTCTTAGCATAAGCATGCTTGGTGCAAAGATTTGATAAAACAAAGTGCATGAAGATCAAATGTGGTTGATGAAGATTGATGAAGATCTGCTTGAAGATCATGTTTCTATAGTGTTAAGAGGATGGTTCTCAACCAACTTCAAGACTTGAACATATCACAAAATGCTCACCATGCATACTACACTACACGTTTTCAAGATCTGGATGATCATCTACACAACGTTCATGACCTCCTCTCCAATGTCCACAACAGAGACAACGCCAAGGATGAGTGAAGGGGATGGCTCATAGGTCATGCATTGCATGTTGGTGTTGCATTTGTGTGTTTTTATGTCTGCTTCCAGTATTTTAATCAGTATTTTTTCGATTTTAATCACTATTTTTTCGATTTCAATCGACATATTATATCAATCTCAGTTTTATATTGTCATTTTTGTTTCTGTTTGGTTTTTTATGTGTTTGTATCCATTATTAGATGTTTTTATAGTCTCTATGTTTGGTGCATTAATGAAAATTTTACTCTTTATCAAATGATATTTGCATTATTTTTAATTTGATGAATCTAAAGGGGGAGAAAATGAGTAAAATTGAGTTGAATGAGTAAAAATTGATAAACCTAGAATTAATCACTTGCTGGAACTATGTAATATAGCTAACTGATCTACAAAGCTAAAATTAAATCACATTATCAATGATAGGGGGAGCATATGCATATGTAATATGTATGTATGCTTGTGTGCTTTTGCTTGGATGTGTATTTGTATATTGGTATCTTGTGTGGAAAAGCTTTTTCAGGTTTTTCTATGGATCTTAGCTCATCAATTCAACTCGAGGGTGTTGGCTTCATCAAATAAGGGGAAGATTGTTAGTACAAGAAAGCTTGGTGCAAAGATTTGATAAAGATTAATGAAGATCCACTTGAAGATCATGTTTCTATAGTGTTAAATCTGGAAATAATGTTTTGAATATGATGTTCACATGTTGTACCATATTCGTAGGCTATATGACATAGGTTAGATGTCTTGTTAGTCTTGGTATGTCATTTTTAATCTATTAAGATGGGTTTTAATAGGTTAAAAGACTTGTTGCATATAGTTTAAGGTATGAATGTATTCAATAAGTTGAATTGTTTTTCAATCGACTGATTTCACTTAAGTCAACAGATTGTATGAAAAATTCAACCGATTGATTTCACTTAAGACCAAACTACATAAGTTGTATTTTAGAGAGCAAAGATACGATTTTGAGTTTTTGAGCGCGAAAACCTGTCATTCATCACTGGAAAACTTTCTCTCTCTAAATCATATAGTTGTAAGTGGAAGATTGAAGATCTTGGTTGATATTGGAGGAATTTTGGCTTGGTAGAAGCTTGAAGAACTCGAGTTTAGTTGGCTAGTGAGAGCCACCATCATGTTTTGTAGTTCTTATGCCTCTATTGTTCAAAAGTGTAATCTTGGTTTGTGATTTATAAAACTTTTGATAATAGTGGAAACTAGGCTCATGTTTAATGTAGCTCTATGATTGAATGAACTAGTATGAAAACAATTGTCCAATTCGTTTTCTTCATCTCACTCATTTTAAAATCATAAGAAAATCAAACAAATAAATTTTTGTTGTGTTGCCATGCGTTTCTATGTAATCTGATAGCATAATCTTGTTAGAAATATTGTTTGGAACTAATCTTGTGTGTGAAAGTATGCTATTTGAGTGAAATTTGTGAAATCTGCATAATTTTCCAGTATTTTAGCCGATTGTTTTGAAATTTTAATCAGCTTATTCATAAGTGTATGAACAGATTAAGTTGTTGTTTTTATTTTTATTGTCCTACAACTTTTACATTCAAATTTTGTGGTCTATTTGATTCAATCAAAAGGGTTTTTAAACTTTCAAAAAACTTTATATAGCCAATTCAACCCCTTTTTGGCTTAAACCACTGTTTCATTACTAACAAGTTGCATAACACATGTTTGTGCAAATGTCTCCGTGGAAAAATATTGCAAAAGTTTGTAGTTTGGACTTCTAATTCTATCTCAGCTACCACATGAAGCGAGTTCGGCAGGTTGGCACGAAATTTGTGACCAAAGCCATGTTATGTGAACATTAGTGCAACAAACTCATTCACGTGGCGATTGGTTGCAACAACTCTTTCAAGCTAAGCAGTGGAGTTTAGGTGCTGCGGTGAGTGAATTCAAGAGGTTGGTCCACTCGAGTGGCTAGTGGTGTGCAAGATAAACATTGAAACTTGAGGTGGCTGCTTGGTTGGTGCGGTGCGGTGTTGGAAAATTTGATTCATCTGGGAAGCAAATGAGTTTATAGCACATACAAGCATGATATGTCTTGGTGATTGGTCCCTTCATCCAAGCCAATTGTTTGTAAAACTTCAAGCTAGTGGTTGTTTGAAGCGGTGGAGGCAAGAATTTTTGGTGCATTCTTTGACAAAAGTTGGTTCTTTTCAAGTCACAGCCTCCAAAATTTGGTTCAAGCGGTGTAGTGCAGCAGCGAGTTCATCAAAGTGCCTGAATTGGTGGCTGCTAGCTTTTCTATTGGGTGGTGTGACTGCCGAATTAGAAGCGGTGCAACAACAGGCTGATTCTTTTCTTTTAACAGAAAAGAGGTCCATTTTAGGTCTCATTCAGTGTGGGCAGTGGCAGCAACCAACCTCACCTTTGCAACAACTGAAACACTTTCAGGCCTTTGTTTCTTTCGGTGCAGTGGATGTTGTTGAATATGTAAGGCAGTACAATGGCATCAAGCTTTTAAGTTCATCCAGCAGAGACTTGTTTGACACCAATCGAAGTTGGTCTATCCCTTGTGTTGTCGGGACTGGTCCAAAGTAAAAGGAAGCAAACAGTGCAATTTGGCAAGATTTTTTCAGTAGAAACACGTTAAGCAACAGCTGAGCTAGAGTTAATCAACAATGGTGATTATGATTGGCACGTTGTTTGGTATCTTGGTGTAGTGAAATTGGTTTGAGCAGCTGCCCTTTGTCGTTATTGGTACCTTAGTGCAACAAGAAAGTTATCCAAAGCTAATTTATCGAAAGTTGGGACATCAGTGTGAAATTGGACTTGGGAGTGACTATTTATAGTGTGGATGTTTGATGCGGTGATGAGATGCAAGTGGCAGCAACAGGGAGCAGCTTATGCAGCTGAAATAGTGGCAACAACACCTTTATTACTTAATTGGTGCACTAGAATTAAGCCAACAGGTTTCTTCACGCAATAGCTGGTGTAGTGAAATTTTTGTGGCAGTAACCAAAGTCCTCTTGCACTAACATAGAGGTGCCAAGCAGACTGCTGCAGAAAGATGTTGCTTGGAGTGAGATTGCGTCATTTGGATACACTAAATTGTTCGCTGGAGTTGATTCCAAAGTTAGCACCCATTTTCTAGATTTTTGGTGGATATAATTTATTGTTGGCTTGGCAAACTACTGCAGCAATTTTTTTTCTTTTTCCTTGCGGTGCAGTGCAAAAGTATTTTAATGCAACACACTTGAATTGGCTAGTGCTTTGCGGGTTTAATGTGCATGAGGTGAACATGGGTTTTTTGTTTTTGTCAATTGCAGTAGGCCAGCTTTGAATCTTGGACACGGGGAAGCAGTTGAGTTGTTCAAGTGGAACGTTTTGGAGCTAAAGTAACACATTGCAGAAGCACCAAGTTAATCTGTGGAAATTCAACATCACCGCAACCATTCAATGCAGTAAAATTGAGTTATTTTAGGTGTTGAATTGTGGTGTTTTAAACACCTCTTCTGGTTCAATTTTGGATGCACTTTCTGCATATTTTCCTTTGTCTAATTCTTACCATTCAGAGTCTTTCATTGTTCATTCTTGCTTTGCCGGAGTCTTCTGTATATCATATTCTTTGAGTTTGATTTTTCCTTGGATTCTTGGTCGTGAGACAATGTATGTTGAGCTGAATTGTTGGAAATATTACTTGTGGAAGTTTGAATTGATCATCATAGTTTAGTTTGAGTACGTTGTTTCACAATCCTAGTACTAATGCCAAATACACTGTTTATATTACTCATGTCTTTTAAAGTGCTTTTCTTGCTGTCATAGTCTATGTTTGTCACATATTTACTTTTTTGTTTAGCCATTTCTTGATTTTTATTGTTGTTTTAGTTTGTCTTCATATTTCCTTGGTTTTGTCTTGGAGTTTTCTTTTCCTTGACCTCCTGAGTTGAGTTTAGATTTGTTCCATCTTTCACCCAAATTTGATAGAGGTCGTACCCCACCAAATTAAAACACTTAAAATGCAGTATATGAAAGTGAACCAAGTCGTCTCCCAACGACTAATATTTTCATTCAAAGCTTCAATTTCCAAATCAACACAACAATAACACAGGGGGTGGGGTTTGGCAGATAGATTCAGAACAAACTTCAATTCGCATATAAATTTAATAGTTATATGAACACGCAATGATTCCTTGATTCAATTGAAAGTCCACCAATCACAGATTACCAAATTAATTGTTCTATTCGAATTTGCTCTCATGAATCCTAAGTAATCAACTAAGCAAAAATTACCATGGATTCATTGTCATTAAGC
>Ga0214543_1001854_pt1 | contig 41465 bp, 21 predicted proteins | sample CNSS2metaG_FD_160094 | JGI IMG/M metagenome (GOLD analysis project Ga0214543, IMG submission 160094) | Root nodule microbial communities from cowpea collected in UCLA plant growth center, Los Angeles, California, USA - CNSS2 | ecosystem: Host-associated > Plants > Roots > Nodule | place: USA...
AATACTCATTTATGTGAATTCAACAAATTAAGAAAATTAAAAATTGAAAAGTTTGAATTGCATGATTTAAATAAAGAAAATAATTTTTTTAATTAAAAAAATTATCTATAAAACATCTAATTTGGCACCCCTACATATTTTCTTCAAGTTCCGCCACTGCTCATACCAATTTCATGTCTCTCATACCAACCATCACCTTTATCTCATGCATCCAATTCTCATGCCACAATACCACCATCCAACATTTCCAAGCCATACATTAATCCAAACATGCTACTTTCATTTCATACAAATCCAATAACACATGCATATTCACAATAATATTCAGCCACAACAGAAACATGAAATAAAAAAAATGAAATTTCGCATTATTCTCGCTTAGGCTAAAAGCCTTCGCCCAGGCGACATCAACGATCTCACCTAAGCTAGGCATTCTCGCTTGAGCGAGACTTGAAACAGTAGTACAGTGAGCACTCTGCGAGTCCTCGCCTAAGCGGACCCATCTTGCCTGGGCGAGATCGCTCTTCGCCCAAAACACAGATTCCTCGTCTAAACGAGAACACGAGCAAAGAACACCAGGTTTCTTCGAGAGCTCGCTTGGGCGAGTCACTCTCGCTTGAGCGAGACAATGCGTCGCTCAAAACAAGAGCCCTTCGCCTGGGCGAGGTGCTCGAGCAGAACCTAGGCGAGTCTCAGCTACTCTCGCCTAGGCGAGACGAGCTCGCTTGGGCGAGAATGACAGTACTTGCCACTGTTACGCGCATGCAGCAAAAACACATACCCAAAAATAACATACCAGAACACAAACAAACCAGTTTCATACGACCCAAACATCCTTCAAGCATCCAAGGTATTCAATCAAACCAAAAACATGGAGAAATGCCTTAAAACAGTTAAAACCTAGCTTCCCTTACCTTTTTAGTCACAAGAAAAGGAGCAACAACTCAAAGAACGCAACCTAGGCACAATAGCTCCACGGACTAAGATGGTGAGCTGAAATAGAAACCCCAGAACCCAAAACGAGAGTAAGAGGATGAACCCCAAACGCAACAAAATCACCCAACAGGAGAAAGGGGGAAGAAGGCTACAACAGATTCAAGGAGTAACTTACTTGGTAGTAAAACAAGCTGAGCTAGCTCGAGGGTGGAAGGTTCTATATGCCCTAGTAGAGCTTCTGCTTTCGTAGAGAGAGATAGGAGAGAAACTATTTTTCTGAAAAAGAGTAAAGTGAGATTGTGAGGAGACTGGGCAAAGTATTGGAGTCCCCCTAGTGGATTGACCGTGGGCCTACGTAAAGGCGAGACCCATACACTTAGAAACTGAAAAATGGACTTACAATTCGTATCACATTTTTTTGTTATTTTACTTTTTATTTTCTATTAGCAATTTTTAAATAATATTATTTCTTTCTTCGTTATCTTAAAACTGTTTCAGATTTTTACATATATTTATATTTATGTTTTCTTCTCTCAATTTACGGAGAGATTCCAATCTATGAAATGAAGACGGTGAAAATGTTCTTTAGTCAGTTTCTTTCAATTAAATTTTTTTCTGGACCCCGTATAATAAAGAAAAAATATTTTAATAAGAGTAGCCATGTATTAAACTTTTCTTCTGCTTTTTCGGAGGAAATATTTCTTAATTATTGAGTATGTAGGAGTGATGGTTTGTCAACAAAAGCTGAAAGTTAAGTTATACACATTCTATTAATAAAAAATCATAGCAATTCCAAAATACATTATTACATTATTCTTCCGAAGTCTAAAATAAAATATGCAAAACAAAGAAAACTCAAAAGGAAGACAGATTTTACACACGTGGATCATGGATCTGCGCTTGCTTTTTTATTAGAGTTTGATCCTAATAATACGATGAGCTCAAGAATAAAGTAAATAATACATTCGTTTTATGTCTTAATAAAGAAGGTTTTGAAAAAAAATTATTACTACTAATAATTTTTATATTAAATTAATTATAATATTATATTTTAGAGAAAAAAAAGCTTAAATTTTTTTTATATTAATATATATCTATTAAATTAATTATAAAATTATGTTTAAGAAAAAAGTCTCAAAAAGAATAATTTATTAATAATATAGTTTTATTAAATTAATTATAAGTTTATATGTGAGAATGATATTTAATTAAATTATTATTAGTGTATTGTTAATTTTTAGTGGTATTAAAAATGATATTTTATGAGTTAAAACTCTTTTTTGGTAAACTATAATTTTGTTTACAAAAAAGAGAATGATTAGTTATCTTTATTTTTGTATAACCAATCTTGATTCTACTTTCTTTGTTTTATCCCTATGTGACTTCTATTGCCTCTCTTTGATTTCTTCTAATCTATAGTCTTTTTTTTAGGATTTTGGCAGATTACATTATTTGAATATCATGTTGTTCGTATGTATCGATCTTTTCATCCTCATTTCTGTTTAGTATGTTTTTCTTTATATTTGTGTTGCTATTTTTTTATTTTGTTTGTTGGATTTATATTAAAATTAGAAATGTGGTTTTTTTGCTTAGTTTTGTTTTTCGGTACTTTTAGATTTACAGATTTTGAGAGTTTTTTTTTCCATATATCTTGACGAGGAACTAAAATTTTTCTACAAAACTATTAATTAGATTAAGGTTTAGTCTTTTTGTGGATGATAGAATAATTGTTTGAAAAAGGTTCTATTAAAATCAATGATGTAGATTTTTGTAAGGATATACATTGTAGGCACATTTCTTCATCAAATTATATTCAAAGGCCTCATCTTTTTCATAAAAAAAAAAACTCAAAAAATAATTTTAAATAAAAAGCCTCATTTTTTAAGTTTGTTTTAAACCTCCCAAACTCTTGAGTTGTCCTGCCTAATGACATTTCGTTGACAATAAAAGAAACACAAATGTTATGTCTAATAACATGGACTTAGACTACCTGACTCTTATTAAAGGTTGGTCTCACCTTCGAAATTTGTACGGTCTCCAAGGGGATTAATACATTTTTGTTTTGGTACATAGAAAATAATTTTATTTCATATAATTATTTTAAAGGAAGATGCAAAACTTTCTTTAAAGAAGTACTTTAGTTGTCTTCAAAAACAAGCAAAAATTACTCTTTTCGATATAAAATTGACCAATTATAAATCCAAAGAAAATCATTTCGTGAGAATTTATATTTCATTCTTTTATTCCTATGCATATTTATTATTATTATAAAGATATTTCTTATGTTTACTTTGAAAGTCATTTTATTACAAGATTTGCCACTATAATTTGAAAATTATGTTCGTAAACATATGTTCAAATATCTTATGCTTCATGAAGAATTTCATAAAGTTAAATGCAAAGTATTTATTAAAACCCAACCAAAGAAATCCAACAAAATTGGCAAATGATAAGAGGTCTAAGACCCGGGGAAAAAAATTAAAAAGTTCATGTGAAGTTTAAAGTGAGAATGCTTGTTGGGGTAAGGATCACGTGGACATAAAATTTTAGAAACACATGAAATATATAATTGGTTGATGAGAATTATTGCTTATTTGATTTTATAAATATATTTAATTATGTATAGCATACAACATTCATGTGTTTATAATTTAGTAGTGCACCTTGTATCATATGTAAGGTTGTATTTTAATCGTTGGTGGTGTAAGTTGGGTGCTTTGGGGGCTTGGGTTTGAACTAGGTAGTATGTGGATTGATTTATTTTTGTTGTTTTTCTCTCTCTTTCTAGTTTCATTATTTTGGGGCACGTGCAATGAAAACATTAATTGTATGTTTTTTTATTCTTTCTTTTTTTCATTTGGGTTAGGGAGGCACGTGTTCATCAATAGGGTTTTAGGTTTTAGTTTTTGATTATGAGAAGATTGGTTGGCATTGCCATACTAGGGAAAGAAATGGCCAGGTTGTGTTTTTTAACCGCAAATTCCTTAGTTAATGTGAGTAACCATATAAAAAGGAAGGAAATAATGCTGAGTGAATGCTAGGTTAAGGACCTTCTAGGTAATAAGTTTTAGGAGTTGGGGAGTAAGGAAAAAGAAAAAATATAAGCAAACGACCAGAGCAGAGAGGGACGCGAGGAGAATGAGAGACGAAGGGTTAGAAAGAGGAACTACTGAACAACTAGGTATGGGGTGCTACTCTTGTCCTTTCTCCTTGTTCATTAAGGTCTTATGCGTGAGAATTGTAATGTTTAGAATGTGTTAATGCAATGACGATGAATGGTATCCTACCTTTGTTAGTTTCTGGCTTTTGAACTTGCTTTGATGTTGGTATTCTGGTTTTCAAACTTGCTTTGATGTTGGTAAACCACGATCCTTTTATTCTCATGCTGTCGTGAAAGTGTGTGAGTTTCATTCCGTTCTAGAGGCCATAGTTTTTCTCCTTCGTGAACCTTTAACAGTTGGTGGTGCGTCGACTTTTTTTTTTTCATTGTGTGATTAGTTCCACTACGGAGGTGGGTAGCATTCAGAGTTAGGATTCTTAAGAACTTTAACCTGGTGGGGGCAATTTTGTGGGTTTCAAACTCTACGTTATATAGGCTGGGTTCGTTAGTCATGGTACGTCCACGATTTCCGTTGGGAGGCAGTGCACGTGCTTGGACAACTGTTGGGGCCTTCCCTTTTCTTACCTTACGTTTTGTTGGGATTGCTAGGAGACCATGTGGTCATTGCATATAGCCTGGGTTTTCATTCTTCATGCTATTTTGAGTTCACCTTTACAATAAGTTCTCTTTGGCCTTTTCACTACATGCGTCAAGTTCGTTTATAGGAGAGAGAAGTTGTACAAAAGTATACAAGACTTTTCACTTTTTGGTACATAAGGAGAGTAGGGCTACGACCCACGACATTACTATTATTAGGACAACAATAAAAAAACGTAGAAGGGTGAAAAAACTTTTGCTTTCGGGGTTTAGTAAGTTGGTAGGTGTTGGAGTTTTAAAATTCTACTGCTAGATATATAAGACTTAAGCTGCTTATAGTTATGTTTTGTTTTAGCTAGGGTTATGGTATTGTTATAATATATAAGGCACATAAAAATTTTAAGGTTTATTTTAGTTTAACGATTACTAATTGTTTGGGAAGCATTAGATATAAGTTTATAATATATAATTCTTTTTTCTGATTGTGAATAAAGTTGGCATTAGATCTAAAGCATACTTCAGGGATTTTATTTTATTATATTCTAGGAATGCCTAATTAATAGGTTGTCAAATTTTGGTTTTAGTTTCGACTTTGCAGTGGATGGCATATGGTTTCACTTAACATATGACTTTGAGAAGAAAGAAATATGGAACAGCTCGTGGAAAAGGTTTTCTCGTCTTACCTAGATATTAGTAGTGATTTTTTCACCTGCACGAGGCAGTGGAAAGAGGTCATCTTCGCCTGTGCGAGGTAGTGGTAGAGGATAAGTTTAAGTATTGTACTCTCTCGCCTACGCGAGGCAGTGGAGAGGGGAAAAATGTTTCACCCTTAGTTCCGGCTCGAAACCGAGTATAGTGCTCGGTGAGCGATTCACCGAAGTTTTTACTCATAAGTAGTCGAGGAATAGGGGAAACAGGTCCTTGCTGCGAGGGCAAGACAACTCGAATCAAATGGTTCTAGGGAATGGGTTATAGTGGCTGGAGACAAGTGACGGCAATTGGAGAGTGGTAGTGATTACCACTTTGAAATATCTTGTTGGTTTGATGTAATGATGTGTTTATTATTTGTGTTGTTTTTTTTCTGTTAAATCCTTATATACAATAATTGTCTGCAATTAGTTGGTTTGATGTAATGATATGTATATTATTTGTGTTGTTTTTTCTGTTAAATCCTTATATACAACAATTGTCTACAATTAGCTCACCCTGTTTTGTGTGTTGTAGTGTATGCGATGATCGTATGACGTGTGTGTTATACGAGAGCAAGTAATAATGCAGGTGTTTTCGAACGAGAGTAGATTGACGTGAGTGTGGGAAGAACTCGTGGTTTATTTCTTGTTTGATTTTAAGTTAAATGAGAAAAATGATGTAATTTTTTTTATTTATTTACTGTTACTATTTTAAAACTCCTAGACAACTTTATTTTGAATTAATTGTTTGAAATATTATCGAAGTTTTATTTATATATTTATTATTCTTGTGGTTTTGTATGAAGTGTATGTTTCACAACTATTTGTGACATCTTAAATTGGGATGTTACAGGAGGAATTTTATTGTCAAAATAGGCTTCGAGAAGGGAACAATATTTACTTATTTAATTTTATGCACTTATTTAATTGTTTCTTTTTTGTTGTTTTTAGGTTTAATACTCGGATAGTCCCATTTTGGGGTAGTGTGTCAAATTGGTACCCGTTTTAAAAAAAAATGTCAATTTGATCCCTAAAGTGGATAATGGGCATCAATCAAGTCTTTTTATTGATGTTGTTTAAATCGTTAACTGATTTGTGTTTGGTTCAACGTTGGAGAATTGATTCTAGTTGAATCAATTCTCAATTCTCCAATGCAACAATTAGTTGTTTCTCATTCAACATGAATTTTTTACCCTTTAGGATTTAAGGTTTAGGGTTTAGGGAAGAGGCTTTGTGTTGTTGATAAAATATGACGAGAAGAACAACATGAGAAGAACACGACGAGAAGATTTTGGGGTTTTAGTGCGATTAGTATGTGAAAATGAAATCTGAAGTTGTTATTAATAAATAATTAGTATGGTTATTTTAGGGTTTTAGAAGTGTTTGAAGATTCTGGTGATTTTTGTGTTCAGGGTTAGTGTATTTTATGTGTTTCAAGTTGTAAATTCTTTATGTAATGTGGTGGAGTCAGTATTAGTTCATTGAATTGGTTGACAATGGTGGTTCACCATTATATGTGACGGTGACTGTGGTGAGGTTGTGGTCCTCCATTTTAAATTGATTTGTCGTGGTGTGTTTGTGGTATAGAATGTAAATTTTGTTTTATATTTTGGGCACTTTCATATTTTATAGGGATATATAGAGAGACAAATATAGTAATTGAGATGAATGAGCCTGTTTTTGAAGTGGTGTTTCACCATGGGGGAAAGTTTTTCAATGATGGGTCACTGGAATATGTAGGAGAGAACAATACTTTATCAATGTTATTTATTGAAATGCTTAGTAGCTGATTTGCTTAGCACGTTATGTGTTTTAAAGAACAATGTTATCTATTGAAATGCATTTGGGATTAATATCATGTGTATTTGCAGCATAATTTAACTTATATGATTGAGCGCAATTTTGAAGCCATGAACATTTTATTTATCTTCATTTGTATTTTGTTTTGTATGGAAGCCATATAGTTTGGAACTTCATGTCCTTATTATACACCTAACTAAAGAGAAATATATTCTTTCTTCATTTGGATGTATGCAAGCATGACATTTTTATGTCTTTACATTTTCTTAAGAAGTTGCTAACTTTTCCATCAAATTAATAACTTCCTCTTTTAATTGAGAAGTTTCATTCAAATCAAAATTTGAGATATTGTGCCCTTCACTACTAAATCTTGTTATGGACTGAAATGCAACACTATGAAGACATCCTAGTCCTATGCAACATACACGTCCAAGATGATTCTTTCACAACACTTTACTAAAACAATCATCAGCTGAGATTTCATTAAAATTAATATTTTGACTAATTTCTTGTGTTATGTTCTCCTGTAAATATAAAAGTACTCAATGAATATTGAAACTGGAATTGGAAGAAGAATATTGAAACCAAGTCCATTTAAATGTGTATTTGGCAATGAAACTGAAAGTTGTGATAAGGAGTCCAAACTAAACCTATGATATTTCTTTTCTTCACACTCTCAAAGTATCCATTCCTTAACATTCAAAATTTCATAGTGCATGATAAAGGAAGGCATATAATGTGTGTTTGAGTATATCTACTTTCAAAGTTAAAAAATATTCAAAATTAAAAAATTAAAGCACATAATATTTTTTAATGAAAACACTTAAATATTGGTAGCATGTAGTGGGATGACGAGTTCAATGAAGACTACCTGTTTTCACTTTGGAATTTGCCAAAAGTTGCAAAAAAAAAAGGAGTACAAGATTTGCATGTAATTCCCTAATATTGCTTAAAGATATACATATTTCAAGAAAAATAGAAAAATTTCACGAATACTTACTCAATTCTGGAACTCTAAAAACCATTACAATAATGTTGAAGAAGTTAATGGAAATTAGAGTGAGATTGATTTATAAAAGATTGTAATCCTCTCACTAGAAATAGGTACCTCTAATTTGATTTGATTTTCCTTATGATGAGAATATATAATATTTGTTATCATCCATAATTTTGACATGCATGATTCTCATGTCCTCAAAATCAATTCAAGAAAGTGGTGTAGCAAAATGAAAAAGAGTTTAATATTGGACAATTATTTCTTAACAAACATACTATTGTTGTAAGACCCGCAAAATTTAATTAATTCAATAAATAATTAATTAATAAATGCGGGTAGTGGAAGCCTTTATGTCATTAAATATTGACTATTGTAATGTGGAAAAGTATTAGGTCAAATGGTTGAGAGTACTTGATTATGTGAGAGGACTTGGGTTTAAGTCCTATGTGTGCCATTTATGTGCTATTTAATTTATTATTATTTTAATAATATGATGGATCATGATGATTGATAATATAATCCTAGAATTGGTTGAATGGTTGTGCATTGATTTGTCATTGGCATGGTTAGGGGTTTGAACATTGGTAGAACCAATTAAACTTTCCTTTTTGTCAAAATTCTTTTTGGCATCGAATGGAAAGGTCATAGAAACCCTAGCCGTCAGAGGGCAGCTAGGAGGGTAAGGAGAGAAAATTCAGAGTGAAACTGTGGTATTGATTGAGGCATAAGAGGCTGAATTGGAGAGAGTTAAGGCAAGCATTGTGATCAAGGAAGAAATCAAGAATATTCAAGTTTTAAGCAAGGATTTTCAGGATATGAGAGCTAGAACTGTTCCTTTTATTTAGTGCTGTTAATTGCCTGAAATGTATGATGAATTGGATTCATATACTCTACCTATTTCATGTATTTTTCGTGTTTTCTGGAATTTTCTAGAAACAGCCTGGCGGGTGATGAACCACCGCCAGGCGACTCATCTTTTTCTGGGTAATTTTGGGTGTAACGTCCCTACTGAAAATTACTTATTTAAATAAAATAAATAAGAAATGAAGTTCAAACGTCATAACTTTTATTATTCCCAAACGCGAGAAAATTTAAAATAAAAATCGAGTGCGCCAAAATTTAAATGAAACTAAAATATAATGTATTACAAGTTCCAAAGTTCGATAAACAAATGAAAACATAGTAAAATCCCTAGCTCATAGTATCCCAAGCTGTAACATCCCTGGCTACCCCTCCTCGGCCCCCAGAGGCTGTCAGGTTACTACAGCCCAATGCACCCCAACCCATCACCCTTCTCCGTCCATTCATACTGGGTGGGTTGTTGCCAGTGGGGATCGAATCCCCAACCTGACCTTTAACACCTCTGGCACACCAGTAGATGCTACCAGTTGGGGTCACCTCTAGCATCTACTGGTGTGCCAGAGGTGTTAAAGGTCAGGTTGGGGGTTCGATCCCCACTAGCAACAACCCACCCAATATGAATGGACGGAGAATGGTGATGGGTTCGGGTGCATTGGGCTGTAGTAACCTGACAGCCTCTAGGGCCCGAGGAGGGATAGCCAGGGATGTTACACAAGCTAGACTTCTCTCCGCATCTACACATCCACAACATCACCTGTAGCATAGTCTGCTCCCGTGTAACGAATCACACAATCATCGCCAAACACAAACAAAAAGGGTGAGCTTATACACAAAATAACATATAAGTTAACAAAATAAAAGCAATAAACCCATCTTATTCCTCCTAGTTAGTTCTTGGCCAAGACCTTATCCCCAAGGCTTTTCAGCCTTTACAACACACAAATAGTTAGCCTCAGATTCAGGGTTGACGATGCTCACATAAACCTGCCCGCTCGTGGTCCTGCCTCTACAAACCTCCCCGCTCGTAGTCCTGCTCTACGAACCTGCCCTTCTGTAGTCCAACTCACGTGATCCACCAGCTATGTACCTCCCCCGCACACAACATCTCTCAAGTGTAAGCACGAAACATACGATCCTACCTCGCTCGTATCCCCACATGAGAGTAACAAGATATGAACTTGCCCGCTCATATCATCACGTGTTCACCACCATCCATGAACCTACCCGCTCATGGCACAACATCTCTTGATCCAAGTATAGCATCATTACTTAAGAGCAACACACGTAAGTCACAAACTGTAGCATTATCGCCTAGCGGAACCTCTTCACCGCCAGGCGTTAAGCTCCAGACAGACCCACTATTTTAGGGTCTGTCGCCTGGCGAATGACACCTTGTCACCAAGCGCCACACAGTGTAGGGACCCCTCGCGCTAGTCCTATCGCTTGACGCACATACCCGTGCCACCAGGCGCTATACCAGAAACACACCTCTGCTGGTTTTGGCACCCAAAACAGTTTAACTTGCAGTCTAAATTACTCCCAAAGTTCAGTTATACACTTTTCAAGCAAAGTTGAATTATTGATAATCTGCCACTCTCGTGGTTTCTAGTGCCTCTCCTTCGTAGTTGTAACTCCCCTCATTCCAAACCTATGATTTTACTGAGCACTTTAATATTTCATAATACCTCAATCAAGCTCATGGAAAAGACTACCAATCTAGTACATGAAATTTAGACTATATGCAACTTCCCTACTGAAATGATTCTAACGTTTTGTTTAATATCTCCATTCCAAGTTACCCAAATTTTATGGTTGATACTTTAACGTTCACAAGGATGTTTATGGCAAAATTACCCAAAATCAGAATCTGAAATTCCTACAATTCATATTGGACATCTTATGGGATCCTAACTATCCCTTACAATTCCCTTGCAATTATCATTTAATCGTACTCCTTAGTTACAAACTTAGAATAACCATTATTGTATTCTCCTCATTTAGTCCTTTTGATTCCCAACTTTAATGTACTCTTCTCGTCACCTAAATCCATACTCATGACCTAGAGACTCATTTCACTAGCACCCTCCCTCACAGTCACCAACCAAATTTCTAAAACAGTGTTGGTTCATTGTTGTCGCCTAATAGCATCGTAATGGCCGCCAAGCGGCGCACCAGTTCCTAGTTAAAAAACCAGGTTTTCTGCACTTGCGAGAAATCCAATTCCCCCTAATTTGACACACAATCCAATTAAACCAAACTGCACCAATTCACATAAAATTTGTCAGAACAACACAACGCAATATCCTTCATTTCACATCATATAATTATTGATTTAAGGAACCTCTATTCATCACTTTTCCCTTTCAAGAATCCAACTCGACTCATGATTCAATGGTTATCCTCACATCATTTCCACACCACTTTATCATACAATTAAATCATACAATTTACATTATGATGCATCATACACGATAAACAACAACCAATTCTAGAAGTGTCAATGACTCCTGCACCAAAACATAACCAACAACCCAGAATAGCTTCGCGTCGCCTGGTGGAAATCCTTGACCCGCCAGGCAGTTCATACCAGAACCCAATAAACTGGGTCACTACTGATGCGTCGCCTGGCGGCATCTTCATGCCCGCAAGGCAATTTCTAGGCGGAAACCCAGAAACTTACGTAAACAGTGCGAAAGAACGGGGAAAATCTATGCAATCATATCATGGAAATGCATAATCATTCATACGCGAATTAAAACACAAGAAATAGCTCCCCTTACCTGGATTCCTTGCTAAAACTCGAATTTGGTGTGCTTATCCTTCAACCAAAACCCTTCTAGCCTTTGGTCCCACTCTAACAACGTCTTTCAGCCTCACCTCTCCTTTCAACCAGTACCACCTCTTCTGGAAAACCTTTGCCTAACCCTCACACGAAAATGCAACACTCTCTTTCTCCTCCAATTGCCTTCTCTCTCTCACTTACTACCCTAATTAAGTGTAATTAACTCTAAAACGAAAAATGCCATTAAGTTTTATGTTAATGGCTAATCATGAACCATTATTTGGTTGTCTCCAGCCTACTAGGCTGCCTCTCTTGGCAGCTAGGGTTTCTTAGCCTTTTCACATTCATGCCAAAAGAAAATTTGGCAAAAAGAAAGTTAACTTCATTCTTAACAAGATTCAAGCCCACAACCACTCAATTACAAAGCCAATGCACAACCAATTTAACCAATACATGTTTCATGATAATTCCTAAAATTTTAGGATTACATTATCACTGATCACATTCAAACATATCATTAAAATAATGCACATAATAAAATATCATACAATTGGCATACATAGGACTTGAACTCAAGTCCTCTCACATAATCAAGTACTCTCAACCACTTGAGTTAGTACTTTTCCACGTCATTACAATCTGCATTAAATGCCTTAAAGGCTCCTACTACCCGGATTTATTAAATAATTATTTATTTAATTATTTAAATTTCTTGGGTCTTACATTGGGTTCCAAAGATGGAACTGCCTGGTGGCACGAGCTTATCCGTTAGGCGACATATGGCTGATCAACTAGTCTTCTCGATTTTCTATAAAGGGCCTGGCAGTGATGAACACCCGCCAGGCGACACGAGCAGCATGGCTCGATTTTGTGATCTTGTTGGATTCTGGGTTGATTTCGATCGGGGAATGAGGGAGTTAATTCAGTTGTTTGGTTGTTGGATGCTAAAATTATTGAATTAGATTGAGATTGGAAGTGAATTGCATAAAATTGCCATGAATAGCTTTTAGGGCTTAAGAATTGAGGGTTTTAGATTTTGGATCGAATTAATGGGAGAATGTTAATATAATTCCGTGAGTAGGAATCAATATAATAGAATTATGAACTTAAATACATTGGGGTAGCCTATTAAGTGGAAAATCGAGAGAAATTAGAGCTGAGAACTCGCGCAGGTGCATAATCAATTCTGGAATTTCCAGAAATTGATACACCGCCTAACGGGGCATGACGTGCCGCTAGGCGATAGTTGCAGAATAGTGAAGGGTGCAACTGAGTTGGCAGCGAGTGGGAAATTCAGTGTAAAGTCAATTTGTGGTATGTAAAAGTAGAGTTGAAATCGGTTGGCTATGGTATTAGGAAGAGTGAGTGATACATTGAGTGAGACTATAAGGAATTATAAAGTTTAAGTTATGCTAAACGAGTTGAATATAATAATAGTGCAGTATAGGTTATTGAAAACTAGAACATCACTGAATGACGAGGCATAATCTAACTTAAGAATGGGTTGTGAGGGGGAGTTGCTTAAGGTGAAGAAATGATATAAAGCTAAGATAAGGTATAAATGGGTGTGTTACTTGTAACTGATTTGAGATTGATGTAACAGTGGGTAAACTGTGATAAGTTTCAGGTTTGAATGTGACTTTGGTATAAATCAAAGTAATATGGTTTGACTTTAGTTGATTTAAAGAGATTTGTGTAGTCAAGAGAGTGAATTTATTAATGAGGACGATTATGAAAGCAAGACATAAGAAAGGCAAGTTGAGGAACATAGAATGGAACTTGTATGATTTGAAATTTTGTGATGGATCATGGATGAGTTGAGCAAGATTGAAAACAAATCTGAGAAGCCTAAACCAGTACAATTCGTTGTACTGGTGTAGCTCCTGGTGGTGGAGTCTGGATCGCTAGGCGATAGCTACACTCACAATGGCTACTGGAAAGTGTGGCACCGAGTGGTGAGGATCGTCCTGCCAGGCTACACCTGTAGGGAGAGGATACAAAGGCACTTGGTGCCTAGCAGCACGTGTCCCCTGCCTGGCGGTCTAGAAGTGTGTTTCGCCTGGCGGCTTAGGAGTAGTGCAGGCGATAATGTAGAGATCAGGCCTGTGTTTTGCTTGCTTTGGATGTGCGTGGTTTACAAGGCTTTGATGATATCTCGAAGGTTGGCTTGTTGGTGTTCCATGAGTTGTGGCTCGGAACATATCCCTTGAGTTGTGGCTCAGGATAGGGGTTAAGCACGTGATATTCCTTGAGTTGTGGCTCAGAATGACATCTCTTGAGTTGTGGCTCGAGATGACGGATGAACATAAGGAACTCTTGAGTTGTGGCTCGGGTTGAATAAATAATTTATTGAAATAATACCTCATTTATTATCAAATCATTTCCTAAAACGCGGGAAAATTTTTAAACTTTACAATTCAAAAGTGAAAAGCAGCCGTAAAAACCAATAATTAAATTACATGAAAGTTTAATAAAGAAGTCTATATAAATCCTCATGCAATCTACTCCCGCTCTCCACCTTTAAGCATCTCCTGGCTCACCTGTAACATCATTTGCTCCCGGATAACAAGTTACCGATCATCGCCACACACAAACAAATAGGGTGAGCTATGCACATACATAAAATAAATGTGAAATAAACCCACCCAAACATTCATAATTATTTATCTTTTTACAATAAACACTCACTTTCCCAAACTCATAAACATTTTGAGTTTATGCATGTACTCTTGATCATGGGACTTTCCTGTGCTTCCACGACCCTCCTCGCTCGTGGTCCAACCTACAAGCCTATCCCGCTCGTAGTCCTACTTCACAGACTCCCTCGCCTGTCATCCGAACTTCTCACTCAGACCTGGACATGCATACCTGTCTTTCCAATTATGAACTCCCTCGCTCATAGCATTCTCAAGTTTAAGCATGAAATGAACTCCCTTGCTCACTCATCCCAAACAAGAGTACCTCCGGTAAACTAAACCATTCACGTTCCGCATGCGGTCCACCCATCGCGAACTCCTCGCTCGCGACTTAAACCAAGCACATCCCAAATCTTATGGACTTAGTCCTTCAAGCCCAAAATCCCAACACATTCACATAATTCACGTAATTTTCGAAAATAAAATAGCAAACTAGCTTAATCAGGAATCAAAAGCATGAATCTTCACTATTCTCGCTTAGGTTAGGAGCCTTTGCCCAAACGAGTATGTTTGTCTCGCTTAAGCTAGACTTCCTCGCCTAAGCGAGTTAGTTACAATGGCTCTCCACGAGCTCTCGCTTAGGCGAGACCTTCTCGCCTGAGCGAGATCATCTTTCGCCCAAAACAACAGTCTCTCGCCTGGCTGTGATTCAAGCAAAAACACATATTTTTCCACGATTTCTCGATTAGGCGAGACACGCTCGCCTGAGCGAGACGATTCGTCACCCTAAACATGGGCTCTTCGCTTAAGCGAGACACTCTAGGCGAGGCTTGCTCGCTTGAGCGAAATTAACATATGCATTCCCTGCTCACGCACGAGAAAACCAAAAAACCATGCCAAACCATGAATTACTCAGTACCAAGCAATCTATATCAACAAGCAAATTACATGAACTTGTCTTAAGTCCATTTGAACAACCAAAACTTGTGATTTACCCATAAACAACCATACAATACCAAAAACCCTCATCCTATTCATACAAAGGCATAAGAGACCTTGCAAACAACATCCAATGAACCAACGTCTCAATCACATCACATATAGCACGAAATTTCATAGCACGCAGGAATCAAATGATAAGAGCAAGACTCAGAATCGTAACACATCTCATTTAATTTAAACACATAAGGACAACCCACCCTAACTTGGATTCCTTTGCTTAAAGATTGTAGACTTTGAGGGTTCTTCTTCGATTCACCAGTCCGCCTAGTTCTTCCACTCAAGTCTACTCCCAATAACACTCAATTCTCACCACACACACTCTGAATTTGTGCCCTTCTTCCTATGCCACAATGACAGCCCCAAAAACCCTCTCTCTCTCTCTCCCTTACTTGGTCACTAAATATTGCCTTAATGAGAGGTAAATAGTGCAAAAACGAAAATTACTTTTATACCTACTTAATGATCATTGAATTTGTGGTTTATACTAGTTTCCCAGCCCCCTTTGGCTGTTCCTTTGCTAGGTTTTCCTTTGCCCTTTCACATTCATGCCAAAGCTAAATTTAGCAAAAGTAAGGTTTAATTCATGTCTATCAAGGTTTGAACACACAACCGTCCACACATCAAGTCAATACACAACCATTATGCCAAATTCGTATTTCTTACTAATTCAATCCTAAGATTAAGTGATCACTCATCATGATCGATCACATTATCAAAATAATATAACTAAAAACACATAGTTGGCATACATAGGACTCGAACCCAAGTCCTCTTCACATACTCTCAATCACTTGAGCTAGTACTTTTCCACGTAATACCATTTAATGTCATCAATTGCATTCCACTGGTCTTACATTTCACGGGTCTTAAGCAGAAAAGAAGAGCACGACTGAAAAAATTAGCATGATTCTAGTGGTTGATGAATATGCAGATGTGTTACCAGATGAAATTCCTGAATTGCCACTAAGTAGGGATGTTGATTTCACTATTGATCTCATCCCTGGAGCTAGCCTAGTAACGATGGCACCAGCAAAGCTAGCTGAACTTAAGAAGTAGATTGAGGATCTACTAGAAAAGAAGTTCATCAGACCGAGTGCATCGCCATGGGGCGCACCTGTGCTATTGGTGAAGAAGAAAGATGGCAGCTCAAGGCTATGTGTTGACTACCGCTAATTGAACAAACTGACCGTCAAGAATAAGTATCCACTGCCAAGAATTGATGATTTGTTAGATCAGCTGAGAGGAGCAACATTATTCTCCAAGATTGACTTGAGGTCTAGATATCATCAAATCTTGGTCAAACCTGAGGATGTACAGAAGATAGCCTTCAGATCACGATATGGACACTACGAATATGTGGTGATGCCATTTGGGGTGATAAATGCTCCTGCAATCTTCATGGACTACATGAACAGGATCTTCCGACCATACTTGGATCAGTTTGTCGTAGTATTCATTGACGACATACTGATAAATTCTAAAAGTCGGGAAGAACATGCAGATCATCTGAGAGTGGTGCTGGCAGTTCTCAAAGAGCATCAGTTGTATGGGAAGTTGTCAAAGTGTGAGTTCTGGCTGGAGGAGGTACAATTCTTGGGTCATGTGATATCAGCTCAAGGAATCGTGGTGGACCCAACAAAGATAGAAACAATGATAAAGTGGGAACGACCATAGACCGTGACTGAAGTGAGAAGTTTTCTGGGTCTGGCAGGATACTACATAAGGTTCGTTGAGGGCTTTTCCAAGATGGTGAGTCCGTTGACACAGCTCACTAGAAAGAATCAACCTTTCTCTTGGGCAGATGAGTGCGAAGCTTGCTATGAAGAGAAGGTTGACAAGCGCCCTAGTGTTGGCTACTCTAGACACAACTAAGACGTTTGAGGTGTATTGTGACGCTTCATACCAGGGTTTGGGTTGTGTGCTGATACAGGAAAAAAGGCCAATGGCCTATGCGTCGAGGCAATTAAAGGTGCATGAGAAGAATTATTCGACGCATGACCTGGAGTTAGCTGTAGTGGTATTTGCTCTCAAGACTTTGAGGCATTATCTGTATGGCTCTTAGTTCCAAGTTTTCAGTGATCATAAGAGCTTGAAGTACTTATTTGATCAGAAGGAACTTAATATGCGACAAAGGAGGTGGATGGAATATTTGAAAGACTACGATTTTGAGTTGTTATACCATCCAGGTAAAGCTAATGTTGTCGCAGACACTCTGAGCAGAAAAAGAGTGCATATGTCGGCGATGATGATGAAGGAGCTAGAATTGACGGAGAAGTTACACGATATGAACTTGGGGCTAAATATGGGTGCATGTCATATCAGGTGTAGCATGTTGAGAATCACCAACGAGTTTCTGGAGGAGATTCGAGTGGAACATGACAATGATCAAGAGCTGCAGCAGATCATTGGATGGTTGGGCACTGATAAAGGAAATGACTTTAGGATGGGCAAAGACGGTATCCTACGTTTCAGAGAAAGGGTGTGTGTACCTAGAAAACTTGCACCGAGGAAAATGCTCTTGGAGGAAGGGCATAAGAGTCGTCTTAACATACACCCAGGTATGACTAAGATGTATAAAGATTTAAAAGTAACTTTCTGGTGGATTGGTATGAAGACGGATGTACCAGATTATGTAGCATCATGTTTAGTATGCCAAAAGGCAAAGATTGAGCATTAGAGGTTAGGTGGTACATTGGAGCCTCCTGATATTTCTCAGTGGAAATGGGACAACATTTCCATGGATTTTGTCACACACCTATCGAGGCCAGTGAAGGGTCATGACTTAATCTGGGTAATTGTAGACAGATTGACGAAATGTGCACATTTCCTGCCAATTAATCAAAAGATGTCTATTGACAAACTGACAAAATTGTATGTTAGAGAGATTGTCAAGTTACATGGAGTACCAATGAGTATTGTGTCAGATCGGGATCCGAGGTTCACATCAAGGTTCTGGTAGTCGTTGTAGGAAATACTTGGTACTCAGTTAAGAATGAGTTCATCCTATCATCCTCAGACAAATGGTCGGTCTGAGAGAACCATATAATCATTGGAGGACTTACTCAGGATATGTGTGTTGGATCACCTGGGGACTTGGGGTGATATGCTTCCATGGGTTGAGTTCATGTACAACAACAATGATCACTCCAACATCAGGATGGCACCATACGAGGCATTGTATGGCAGAAGATACATGACACCATTATGCTAGTAGTAGGATGGAGAGTCAGTAGTACTTGGTCCAGAATTTTTGCAGCAAAGCCCTGAGAAGGTGAAGGTAATAAAGGATAAAATGCATGCAACTCAGAGCAGGTCGAAGTCTTATGCAGGAAAGAGAAGGAGGCCACTTGAGTTTGAGGTAGGTGACCATGTATTCCTCAGAGTTACACCGACAACAAGAATTGGGAGAGCTCTCAAGTCGAGGAAGTTGACTCCTCAATTTATCGGTCCGTATCAGATCACAAGGAGGATTGGACCGGCAACCTACGAGATTGCTTTGCCACCTCACTTGGCAAACCTGCACAATGTCTTCCATGTATCACAATTGAGGAAGTACATTGCAAATCCTATTCATGTGCTGGAGGAGGACGATGTTCAGGTACGCGAGAACCTGATAATTGGAGTTGAACCAGTGAGAATCTTGGATTCTAAAGTCAAGCAACTTAGAGGGAAGGAGATCCGGACTGTGAAGGTCCTCTGGGACGAGGCAACTCAAGAGATGACGTGGGAGATGGAGGATCTCATGAGGAAGTCTTATCCTCACCTATTTCCTGGTAAGTCCAATTTTCGATGACAAAAATTTTGTAAGGTGGGAGGAATGTAAGACCCGCAAAATTTAATTAAGTAAATAATTAATTAATTAATAAATGTGGGTAGTGGGAGCCTTTATGACATTTAATATTGACTGTCGTGATGTGGAAAAGTACTAACTCAAATGGTTGAGAGTACTTAATTGTGTGAGAGGACTTGGCTTCAAGTTTTATGTGTGGCATTTATGTGCTATTTAATTTATTATTATTTTAATAATATGATGGATCATGATGACTGATAATATAATCCTAGAATTGTAATAATTATCACGAAACATGAATTGGTTGAATGGTTGTGCATTGATTTGACATTGGCATGGTTAGGGGTTCAAACTTTGGTAGAACTAAATTAAACTTTCCTTTTCACCAAAATTCTTTTTGGCACGGAATGGAAAGGTCATAGAAACCCTAGCCGTTACACAGCTAGGAGGGCTATGAAAATGATCATGAAACAACCATTGAATGATCATTAAGCTACGTTTAATGTCAATTTTCGTTTGACATTAAGCTTGATTAAGGCTTAGTAAATTGGCAATTAAGAGGAAAAAGAGAGAGGGTTAGAGGCTGCCTTTGTTGTGCTTAGTAAGGAGAGAAAATTCAGAGTGAAATTATGGTATTGATTAAGGCATAAGAGGCTGAATTGGAGAGAGCTAAGGCAAGCCATTGAGACCGTACCTTTTCTTTAGTGTTGTTAATTGCTTGAAATGTATGATGAATTTGATGCATATACTCTACCTATTTCGTGTATTTTTCGTGTTTTTTAGAATTTTCCAGAAACCGCCTGGCGGGTGATGAACCACCGCCAGGCGACTCATCTTTTTATGGGTAATTTTGGGTCCCAGAGATGGAACCACCTGGCGGCACGAGCTTATTCGCCAGGCGACGCATGGCTGATCAACCAGTCTTCTAGGTTTTCTATAAAGGGCTTGACGGTGATGAACACCCGCCAGGCGATGCGAGCAACATGACTCGATTTTGTGATATTGTTGGATTCTAAGTTGATTTCGATCGGGGAATGAGGGATTTAATTTAGTTGTTTGGTTGTTGGATGCTAAAATTATTGAATTAGATTGAGATTGGAAGTAAATTGCATAAAATAGCCATGAACATCTTTTAGGGCTTGAGAATTGGGGGTTATAGATTTTTGATTGAATTAATGGGAGAATGTTAATATAATTCTGTGAGTTGGAAGCAGTATAATAGAATTATGAACTTAAATACATTGGGGTAGCCTATTAAATGGAAAATCGAGAGAAATTGGAGTTGAGAACTCGCGCAGGTGCAGAATCAGTTCTGGAATTTCCAGAAACTGATGCACCGCCTAGCGGGGCATGACATGCTGTTAGGCGACATGTGTAGAACAATGGAGGGTGCAACTAAGTTGGTAGCGAGTGGGAAATTCAGTGTAGGGTCAGTTTGTGGTATATAAAAGCAGAGTTGAAATGTGTTGGCTATGGTATTAGGAAGAGTTTGTGATACATGGAGTGATACTAGAAGGAACTATAAAGTTTAAGTTGTGCTAAAAGAGTTGAATATAATGATAATGCAATATAGGTTATTAAAAGCCAAAACATCACTGAATGACGAGGCATAATCTAACTTAAGAATGGGTTGTGAGGGGGAATTGCTTAAGGTGAAGAAATGATATAAAGCTAAGATAAGGCATAAATGGGTAGGTTACTTGTAACTGATTTGAGATTGATGTAATAGTGGGTAAACCGTGATAAGTTTCAGGTCTAGATGTGACTTTGGTATAAATCAGAGTAATATGGTTTGACTTTAGTTGATTTAAAGAGATTTATGTAGTCAAGAGAGTGAATTTATCAATGAGGACGATTATGATAACAAGACTTAAGAAAGGCAAGTTCAAGAACATAGAATGGAACTTGTATGATTGGAAATTTTGTGATGGATCATGGATGAGTTGAGCAAGACTGAAATCAAATCTTAGAAGCCTAAACCAGTATAATTCGTTGAACTGGTGTAGCGCCTAGCGGTGGAGTCTAGACCGCCAAGCGATAGCTACATTCATAATGGCTACTAGAAAGTGTGGTGCCTGGCGGTGAGGGTTGTTCCGCCAGGCGACACTTGCAGGCAAAGGATCCAGAGTCGCTCGGCGCCTGATAGCATGTGTCCCCTGCCAGGCGGTTTGGAAGAGTGTTTCGCGTGGCGGCTCAAGAGCAGAACCAATCGATAAAGCAAAGATTAGGCATGTGTTTTACTTGCTTTGGATATGCGTGGTCTACAAGGCTTTGATGATATCTCGAAGGTCGGCTTGCTGGTGTTCCTTGAGTTGTGGCTCAGAACGTATCCCTTGAGTTGTGGCTCGAGATAGGGGTTAAGCACGTGGCTTTGCTTGAGTTGTGGCTCGAGATGGTAGATGAACACGAGGAACTCTTGAGTTGTGGCTTGGGTTAGCGAGTGTTGCCGGTGTGAGTGTACGTGTTGTGGCACGTACGGATGGGTCCAGTTAGATTGCCCTCCTCAATATGAAGCTGACAAGTTTGGTAGTCTTGGGACGTTAGGAATGTTATTCGTATTGGGAACTCCACTTGGCGTTACAAAGTGTGGTCCGTAGCATGGTTTCCGACACGTGCTCTACTAGATGTGGCTGGTAGGTGTGACAGCAAGACATCTCGAGGTACTCATCAGAAGACGTAGAACACGTATATATATATATATATGATTATTTATTTGTTAGCTCAACTTATCTGCTTGTGTTTGGCGATGATCGTGTACGCGGTATACGGGAGCAGATGATGTTGTAGGTGGATCTGGTGAGGCATAGAGTCGGAGCGAGGCTAGTTTGGGAGAAAAGAGTTTTCAGAGTTTTATGTTTTATGTTTTTAAATAAATTGTAATATTTTATATTACTAATCTTTGATATTGAACATGGATTTTATAATTGCGTTTATAATAGAGGTTTTGCGATATTTTATAATGTTATAGAGTTTTAGTTTTCCTGTGTTTGTGGGGAAATGAGATTTCAATAAAGGAAGTGTATTTATTATTATTTTTTATTTTATTATTTAAATCCATAATATCCGGTCAGGATGTTACATTTGTCACTTACATATTGAAGATTTAAATATATTTATATTGTAACACGTAAGCTGAAAGTGGTGAGCTGATTGGCAATATCGTAACAATATATGAAAATTAGAGTAAAAACATATTGTAAAGTTATATGAATATATAAACTTTAACTAAACTTAAAACAATAGACCTTGTCTCTTTATTGACATAAGACCCATTTATTTTCTTACGAGTCTCAATATACATCTCTCCTCTACCCATAACATGTCCAGGGTTTACTTTCTAATACATATGGGCATATAAGAACAATAAAACACGACGCAAACTTTTATTAAACTTAATAATGAAAAAATATTTACCATCTCATGTTGTTTTGTAAACAAAAGCTTTGCACCATCAATATGAGGAATTTTTGTTCTTTTCTAATCTCTTACACAATTTTTTAGGCAAACAAGTTATTAATTAAAAAGAAAGATAAACAAAATATTTATTCATAACAATCCTTTGTGAAAACTATCTTATAGTCTACATTTAGATGGTAATCAACAAATGAAGACCATTGATCTTTTTTAATACCATTAGAGACGTTAGCAATTAATTGTTCTCTTGATAATGAACTATCATAAACATAGATACACAAATTCATCTTTCAATTTCTATACTCATTTGACATGCAAAGGGAATAATAACGTTAAACGAATTTCTCCGATGCCTAGAAATGAAATAAATTCTAAAAATAAAGTTAGTATATAATATTGCAGAAAAAAAAAGACGAATCTACACACATGATAAGTAGGGGAAGAGTTTTGGGGCTTTTGCTACTGCTAGATCTTCTTCACGCACATAATTTCCTAACACTACCACAAAACCTAATTTTTATGATAGAGGAGAGTTTCTAAATTTGGGCTAACCATAAAAACTGGAAAACCTAATTTCAATTTTGAGTAAAATTGAAAATGGATGCAAAATGGAATTAAGTTTGAAGGTTTGTTTTGGACTACAAACTAAAGTGAATGAATGTAGAAAATTGAAATTAAAAGTGGAGAGGTAGAAATTTAATGAAGTAGGATAATGTTGAAATATGAAACTAAGGAAAGGAAAGCAATAACAACTGAAAAAAAAAGAACAAATGTCAATCTACATTCTAATTGGTGTATATTGTTTCAAACTAAATTCTAATTGGTAAAACTCGCAGAAGAACTTAACTCCATTTTTAGATATGCATTAGAGCTAAAAAGCAATTCAAGAACAACAAAGTTAACCACATAAAAATATGATATTCAACATGTACCTTTAAAATGTTAAAACAATCATCCTTGTATAACTTTGGAACATTTGTCCAACTATCAAGGTTAATGGAAATATTTAGCAATAAGCCCACAAGTTGAAGAAGGAAGTGAAGTTGTTTCTCTACAGGCTTGCAATTGTCTGTCAAATGGTACAATTATATGTTCACCACAAGGCATCTCAAATAAACATGGCTTTGTCAACTGAATTTTGGTTTTTGTATTGCCTTGTTCACCTATCAAATGGTAATATAATTAGCAAGAAGTTTTATACAAATTATAAATTCTCATTTATAAGTAGAATGAAACTTAAAATTACCTATAACATGTACATTTCATACTCTACTTGACACACGTCTAGCATATGGTCATTATGTAGTATCCACTGGATGAGCAATATGTGGTTGTGGATCCATAGGAGGAGGAATATGTGGATGTGGAGTAGAAGTCATAGGAGGAAGAAGATGTTAATGTGTAGATATAAAAGGAATATATGGTTGTTGAGTATGAGGTATAGGTGGAGGAATATATGGTCAAGGAGTTGGAGCCACAATGGAAAGAACATGTGGTTAGGAAGTAGGACCCACAAGAGGAGGAATATGTGGTTCTTGATTAGGTGTAGTTTTTTTTAATACGTTTGGTTTTAAGAACCATGGTTATTTAAACTAGAGTACAATTCTAAACTACTACAAATGAAGATGTACGAGAGAAACTATAATAAAGTAGCAAAGTACAATAGCAACACAATTTAAATCAATTCTAGGTCAAAAGCATGACAATAAAGTAAATATCTTACCGTTATACTTTTACTAATTATTTAAACATATTTATATCTCTTTGAAGGGGGTTTTCATCATGACTTGTGATAATTCATAATCTAAATCATCTTTTGCCAATATTATTGTCTCAGTTTCATTTGTAAATAAATTGTTTAAATCTTGATCATGGTATGACTCACTTTCAAATGTAATTATCTTCACCAACTTCTCCCATATCATTCAAATTCCTTGGCAAAATGTGGTTTAACACTACATCCCTTATTCACCTCATCATTAACATAATACACCATTTGTGCTTGCGAAGCTTCAATATATGGGACATGCTCTTTATGTTCACCTGTATGAATAGATTGAGAAAAGTTTACAAAAGTGAATTGCCAAGCCTCCTTTTTAAATCCTCTAGAACGTGTAGTATCAACCCACTTGCATCTAAAGAGGACAACTCTAAGAAAACTGTAATAGTTAACCACAATTATGTTTTCTTATTCCTATAGTATGGCAAATTTGCTAGCCTCAAATTTTTATCATTATTGGTTACAACACATGATGTGTTTGAGGTTAGAAAAAAATGTTATTTTGTCTTTGTAAACCTTCATCCCACCTTACAGTTCTAAATTTGTACCCATTGATATTATATGCAGAATATCTATTTGCAATTGGCAAGGGCCTCTAGCTAGATACTTTATTTCTTATGGAATTACATTTGCATTGTCTAGATTTGTAACCTATATAAGAAATCATATTAGTCATAAAACCAAATCATAAATTACACTAATATATTTTTCAACTTACCCTTTGATTAAACCAATTTGCAAATTTTTTACTAACTATCTTTTCTAACTCTATATTTGAAAGTCTTTGATTTCTTGTCTTCCTCTTGGTGAATATTTTGAATTCATTGCCATGAGAGAATATAATGTTAAATTTAATTCATGGAAATTAATCACCACATATAAGATGTCTAAATACCTACTCAACACAGGGCTAAACTTTTAAACAATTTAGTAACAAATATGTATGCACTTGTATTTTCTCTAATGATGTAAGAGTGAAAGTTGATGAACTTCAGACTAGTCTGCATATTTGAGGATAAATAATTTGAAGATGCTCACTTTCATTAGGACAAGCATCAACACATTGAGTTCTATTCAACTTCTTCATACAATGTGTAAAAAGTGAGAGTTTCTTCTACTAAATAACTTTCACTTATAGATGTTTCATGTTGTGCTCTATTTAATACAAAGGACTTCAAATGTCCTGACATTCTACAAAAAGGAAAAACAATAATTTAACCAATATTTTCTTCAGAGAAAATGGGTTAAAAATAATTGCATGTTTTTACCTTTCAATTGGGTATATCCAACGGTAATAAACTGGTCCTCCTAATTTCACTTATTTTATAATATGACAAGTTAAATGGACGATCATAGTGAAGAATGATGGAGGCAAACAAATTTCCAAATGGCAAAGAGTAAGCACAATTCGATGTTGTAACTTCTACCAACACTATAGTCACATGGTCAAACAAAACCTTTCGAATAACTATTGCAAGTAAATGTTGCATGAGAATGTGAGAATCATGACTCTTAAGGCCAAATATCCTATAGTTTTCATCATAAACACAATGAGATATGTTACTTGAGTAACTATATGGCATCTTCACATTCTTTAATGTATTAATAAATATCTTTCTTGTTCTCTTGTCATTGTAAAAAGCAAAGGAATATATTTTCCATTTTCATCCGGCCAAAGGTCCTCTTTTATCCCTATATCATTTAGATCTTGACGAGCTTGAAGATGATCTTTTGATTTCTCGTTTTTGAGCAATATATACAACACATTATCACACACATTCTTCTCAATATGCATAGCTTCAAGGTTATGACGTAAAAGATTGTCCTTCCAACGAGGAAGATTAAAGAATATGCTTTTTCTTTTCCATTGGTTTCCTCTATTACTTAACTCAAGATTTCTACCAAATGTTACGACATCAAATTATTTCAAAATTTCTAACCTAGATAATGATTTTGGTGCACCTCTTTCTTCAATTATGTCATGAAAGTGTTTTTTCAACAATTTAAATTTATGGCTTCTCTCTAAAAAGTTTCGATGACCTAAGAAACACCATTTGTTACTATGTCTTAATCGACAAGGAAAAACTTCAAAATTACTAGTTGGACAAGCATAACCAATATAAGTATTCTACCAGATAGATTATAAAGTCTAGGAAAATCACTAATTGTCCACGTGAGAGACTTTCACATTATAAACAACTTTTTTGAAACATAATCATTAGTTTCCATCTCTTCGGTCCATAGCTCATTCAACTTATTTCACTAAAGGTACTAAGTACATATATATATATATATATATATATATATATATATATATATATATATATATATATATATTGTTTCTTGGCATTTCTTTTTTTCTTGGAATGATCATAGAAAGAATAAAAGATGATTACTTCGTGGACTCCCAAGGAGGTCTATTGTATGGAATTAAAATCACTAGCAATATACTATTACTATTATTCATGGTTCAATTAGTATTGAAGCCATCAATTGCGAGGCCAAGCCGAACATTTCTAGGTTCTAAAGCAAACTCAAGGGGAAGCTGATCAAAACTCTTCCATGCTTTAACATATGTTGGATGTCTCAACAATCCATTTGGGCTATTGTTTAAAACATGTCATCTCATGGACATTACTGTTTTTTGACACATGATTAACCTTTGTAAGCTTGGTTTCAAGGGAAAGTAACGTTATAACTTTACTAGTAGTTTCCTTTTTCCACCAGTACCATTTTTCTTCCACCCAGATTTATTACAATATTTGTAACTCTCCAATTTTTCATCTTCTCCCCAATACAACAGACAATTTTTTGGGTAAACATCAATCTTGGTATAATTAAGACCAAACTTGTATATCACCTTCTTTGCCTCATAAAATGAAGTAAGAATTTTTCCATATTCAAATGTGTATGTTAATAACTCTAAAATCATCATCATAGCATTATTAGTCATACCACACACATTGTTATGATACAACCTTAATAGAAAAGACAACTTTGAGCACTTTTGACATCCTTCATACATCTCTTCATTACAATCTCTAAGCAACTCTACATATTCTTCATTTGACATGGTTTCTACAAATTTGAAAGGTCTTTCATATACACCAAAATCCACATCATCATTTCAATTAATCCCAAAAACATCATTTATCATATATATCATTTTCATTTTGTAATGGCACATTTACTACTTTTGTGTCTTTTGATTGCAATGTGTCATATATCTCTCCATGCCAAATCCAAACTTTGTCCATTGGATCAAAAATATGTTCCTCTTTAGCCATGAAACATTGCAATGTGTCATGAAACAAAAATATGTTCAACTTTGGCCATTGGATCAAATTTGCAGCTTCTATGTATATTCCTCAATTTTTTTTTTGCAACTACTTCCAGACCTTAGATTCCCCCCTCAAACCCTTCTTTCAAATAAAAAGATTGGATACAAACTTTTTAGATAAAGACATGAAACTTAGTTCAAAACAAGAAAAGAGGGTCCTAAATTCAAACATTAGATAAAACTCAATTGATAAATTCCACAAACAACATTTCCATCAAAGCTATTTTATTTGATTAAGAGATAGTCTTTTCTGCCAATTAAAGCATGCTCATGATGAGTATTAATTAATTAATAATTACAAAAATTTAGTATAAATTAAAATACATTCCGTTTTATAATAATTTAATGTTGTTGTTAATAAATCTTTCAGTTTAGTGTAAGTTGTATATTTGATTATCTATCAAACTCATTTGTTGGATTTTATTCCTTTTAAGTGTTTTTCTCACAATGAAAAACTTAAAATAATTTAATTCTTCAAAATTTGTTTCTTAAATTATATATTTTTTCCATTAGCATTTATTAGATTCAATTCGATTATTGGATTTTTCGTCCTTGAAAACCAAATAATAATAAGAAAGTATAGTTTTTGAATATAATAGAAAGAAATCCAAAAAATATTTGCTAATATCACTTGCAAATAGAAGCTTAAACCAATGCATATTGGGTAGAAGTACTACTCTAATAGGACGAGTACCTATGATGACCATTGTAAGATTCTTAGAGGGGAACCTCGGTACACAACAAAATAAGAAATTGAATTGTTCTTCAGCCATTTTCCATCACAAGGGATAAAAATAACAATTCACAATCATTCATAGTTGAGATAAAACTAATAATTTAGTTGTTACACTTCTATTAATGTGAACACCCTAACTAACTTCATAGGTATGTTGCTTCGTGTGTAAGTATTTTAAATATTGTTGTGTTGAGGCTTTTCTTCCATAAACAAAGTTCATATAGACAAAACAAATTAAATTAAACTTGAGAGCTTACCTAATCTAATGAAATCCTAGCTTTAGTTATAGACTACAAGTAACCCATATTGACCACTACTTTTGTGACATGGGTTTTCATTGCAAAATGAGGGATCTAGGGATTAGAAGTTCCAAACACTAAATTGACAATGATAAATTGACTAAAATAGGTCACATAAGGCATATTACTTCAAAAAATGAGAACTCTCACATGCTTTGAAATTTGAAAAAGCTAATGACTTTAATTTGTTGAAACAACTTCCAAAAATCACATTGAGACTCTTCTACACATGAACAAAAATACACTAGAGGAAGTAGACCACTGTACAAAGGAAGATAGGCACATGCTCTCCCGTGAGGAAGACGTAGACAAACATAAGAGCAACATATAAGAGAAAAATGTGAAAATGAAGATATTGAAATTGTAATTGTAAATTGTTAAAAATATTTAAACAATATAATATTTTGTTAAAATTATAATTTTTCTTACAATTTCATGTAACCAAAAATAAAGAACCGCTAATAAAAAATAATTTTTTTAGTGTTACTCCAAGTCCATACTCAATGGAGTATCCAAAAAATGTAACTCACGTAAGAACCATGTGAAAGTTTGTTAGCATCTACTTAGATAACGAGGTATGCAACATTTGTTCCTAATGATCGACTTAATCTTTTATATATCATTCATGATTTTCAAGAAATCATTGTCTTACTTTTTTTAATCTAATGTACGCTCATTTAAAAGTTATGATACAAACAATTTTGAGGATTTGGATATATCACTATTTCTATTTTGTTCAAAAATCTATCGTAATTTTGTCCAAAAACATAACTTTTGTCGCAACCTAAATCGCGACGAAACGACGAACTTAAAAATAAATTTTGTTTGGAAAACGAGATTTGCAGTCGCCATCATAGTTTAGTCTGGAAAACTATGGAAAACCATAAAAATAAAATAAAGTCTACGAAAACCAAATTTAGGATCTGGGAGTCGGTTACGCATAGGAAAGGTATTAGCACCCTACAACGCCCGTCCAAAGACGATACCTTTAATTAAATTTGCGAAGAGATGTGTTTATTTTATAATATTTATTTTTCCCAAAAATAAGAAAATAAATTGAACAAAATATATTTTTAGTAAAAAAGGACCTGACAAGAATTAACCTTGGTCCTACGTATTCTCATTAAAAATGAGAAATCAGGGCTATGTAGTTCTTCATAAAATTATTTGAAAATGATTTGGAAAATCTTTTGATTTTTGGGAAGTGAACTTGACAAGGACTTGCCCTGCTCCTATGTATCTCAATTCACAATGGAGAATCAAGGATCACGTTGTTCTTGATAAAACTTGATTAGAATATTTAATTTTTTAAAGTTATTTTTTTACATTTTTGAAAATAAGTGTCATGCGACGCTTGTGGCCGAGTTGACACCAAAATCATTTTTTATACTTTGTATTTTTGAAAGGGAGTGTAGTGCGACGCGAGCGGTCGATTAGACACCGAAACATTTCTATAATTTTTATATTTTGAAAAGGAGTGTCATGCAACGCGAACGACCGATTAGACACCAAAAGTATTATATGATTTTTATATTTTGAAAAGGAGTGTCATGCAACACGAGCGGTCGATTAGACACCAAAACAGTTTTTATATTTTTTTGTATTTTAAAAACAAGTGTCGTACGACACGAACGGTCAATTAGACATTACAACTATTTTTATAATACAATTTTTATAATTTTTTTTATTTTAAAAAGAAGTGTTGTGTGACATGGATGGTCGATTAGACACTAAAAGAAAAAAAAATAAAGAAAATAATTTTAAATTTTTATTTATTCTTATTTTTATCATTTTTGAAAACTATTTTAATTTTTATTTCAATTTAAAATATTTTTATTATTTTTTAAAATGATGTGGTTGTAATGTGATATTTAATTAGAAAAAGGTAAAATTGGTAATAGAAAATGAGAGTGCATAAGTGAGTATGTGGGTGCAATGAGCAAAACTATACACATGGAAATGGAGTGCATAAAGAGAAACTAGTACACAATGTAAACACATCCTAGCCTAAAATAAGGAAATTAAAAAAGTGGAGTGTGTGCAAAGTGAAAATGGGTAAAATAAAACTTAATGTAAGGGGTGTGTGATTATTACATTTGGGAGTGCACGAAAAAATTAAAATGAAAAGCCCAAAATAGAATAAAGGTGCAAAGATTAACCACAGAGGTGCAGAAAGTATTAAAATTAATAACCAAGTTAGAGTGGTGGTGCGAGAGTTAATTATGGGATGCATGCCAAATTAATGGAACTAGTAACTCAATTAACATGGTGTTGTAAGAATTAATTATGGGAGTGCATGTCAAAATATTTAAAGTTATTAACCCGATTAATATGGTGGTGTAAGAATTAATTGTGGGGGTGCATGAAGAGAATTTAAATCTGCCAAACCCTAAGCCCCATTTACTTTAACCATTCAAAACACTGCATTCAAAAGCTTTTTTCTCTGAAACTTCGTCTTCCACCTCACGACACACTGTTGCAGACAAGAACATCAACACTTTGCTCACTACCAGGACCGTCGGTGATGCTTCAGCGACAACCTCCGTCATCGCGCCACTACCAACGGCGGTGCGAGCCAACACTTATCCTTTCTTCAGTTGCGAAATCCCAACGCACAACAACCCCTGTGGTTCGCGCTTACCATGTTCGTCATCGGAATACTTACCCGTGTTGCCAATGCTTGCCGTCATGGCAACCATCGGTGTCTGAACAAAGCCACCACGACGAACTTTTCTCTTGCACAAGAAGTTCACTTCTTCTCCAAAACTAAACCCCAAATTACTTCGGCACTAACTCAATCTCTCTCGTTTGATTTATGTCATTATTTGAGATTGTAACAGAGAAGAGGAAGAAAAATAGAGTAAATAAGAACACAATTAAAAGTGTACCTTCAAGTTCAATGCATTCTATATTTTTACTACCTTTTTCCTTTGAAAGTTCTCTGTTTCTGATCGGGAAAACGTTGGTGAAATGGACCATGATGCCTTGTGCCTGTGGGTATTGTTTTCTCAGAGTGTTTATATACTACTATTCTGACGGATTGTTTGTATACTACTATCATTGGATGAGCGTGTGGAGTTTAGTGATGGAAGGAGATGTAAGGAAGAAGATGATGCACGTGTGTGATACAATAGTGAAAAAAATGAATTTCCCCCAAAAATTTCTTTTTATCCAATGAATATTAATAAAAAACTGTCTAACGGTTTGGGAATGGCGGTGGTTGGAACCGTGAGAGGAAGTTGAAACTAGGAAATTGAAACCATAAGAAGAATTGTTCCCCATGCTTTAAACTATTTTTTTTTATTTTCTAATTTTTAATTTTTAATTTTTTGAATTTAATTAATAAAAAATGAAAAATATTTAATACTATCTTTTTAACTTTTAATCTAAAACACAAAAAAATTATTTTACTTTAATTTTTAGAAGCATAAGTTAAGGAAACATTTTTTAATCCATTTTATTATTATTATTATTATTATTTTAAGATAATTTATTTTTATCCTTTTTATTTAACATTTATCTTTTGATATTTTTATAAAAAACAATTTTAATTGTCCGGACGAAATTTGGTGTTGACAACTTCATATTAAAAATAGCAAACCACTGATTAAATTAATATTTTGTGGTAATATTTATTTATTTAATTTTTTTAAAACCAAGATTTTAGGATCTAACCTACAATTTAGTAAAAGTTCATTGTGAATATTTTTCAGATATTGATCAAAATGATTCACATGAAAAAAGAGGAAGTTCATTCTTGATCACAAGTTGGCATGTAGAAGAACTATAAGCTTAGGTATAAAAACTCAACAACACAAGTAAATCATTGATATTCCTATTATTGAATCTGCATATGGATACTTTAAAATGTTTAGATGCAAAATTATCTACTTGTACTGCCATGTGAACAAGTGTTTAAGTTAAACCTTAAATTCACTTCAACTTTTTTCACAAATAATTATCATGTATTGATCAAAATGACTAAAAAAAATTAAGAAAAAAAGTTGAAATCATTCTTAGTCAGAAGTTGACCAATACTACCTATTAACACATATCAAGTACATGGTACATCTCTAAGTTTATTTCTATAACAATTTGCTTACAATAATTTTTACTGAATATTGTTGCAACAATAATAAATGAAACCACTGTTATTGACAACAACAACATCACTCATGTTGACATTAGTGAGTTCAAAATAATTGACAAGGTTGATGAATCTTTCTTAGAAACAAAATATAAATTTGATATTCAATTGTTTTAATTGCATTGTTATGTGCAATCATTTATGACTTTACTAATTTCATTGAAGACGTAAGTGAATATATACATGTTCATAACGAAGCAATTTGTATTAGAAATACCAAACCAATATCTGATTTAATAGTTGGTAGGTACTTTTTCATAACAATATTTATTAGCATGAAAGCATTTTTTTTTAATAAACAACTAATGGTAGCACAATATAGATTAAAATCATTCATCAACTGTAAGAAAACAAAGGAAATGCATTGTTAATGAGAAGTTGACCAGTACTACAACTATAATCACAGACAAAGACTTATTGTTATTGATATTCACAACAATGATATAAATAAAATTGTGACCTGTCACGCAATACCATCCTCAAGTTATTAAAATATTATTAAACACAAAATATAACTTTGAATTAATATACAATTTTTTTGTTATACAGATGAATCTTTGCTTTCATTTGTTGCAACCATAAACAAAATTCAATATTGTCCTTATTATGAAGTTGTAAACCTCTCTGATTATTCTTTTAGTAAGTTCAATACTAAATATCCTTTGAACATTATTAAATCAATTTCGAAGACATTGGATTCCAACAAACGTTTTACGAAAGAAGAAATTTATGCTAATTCATAATGTTATATCTTCAATATTTAATTTTATATGTTACAATTGTTATAATTCATACTGTTATATATTCAATTTCATGAATTACGTTGTTTATAATTTTACTGATGATATACAAAACTATTTTACATATGAATTGTAATCAAAATCTAAATGTCAAGGTGAAAATTGATTGTTTGTTAACATTATCTTTGTATATTTTGTATATTAGTATGTTAACATAAATATTATTATGTATTATACTTTTTAATAAGAATTTGTTAATGTTTGGACTGTTACATTGAATGTCATTATTGTGAAGCTAAAAAATAAAAATATCAAAATAAGTTGATTTCTCTATATGTTGTAAAAAGACATCCAAAGTTGCTTGGATCTTTATTGAAATGTGAGGCAAAAAAAGCAAGCATTTTTTTACAAAAGATAAGAAGTTACAACAACATGTTCTCATTTAGTTCAATTGGTCCTAAGATTCATCCATCAATAAATGATGGACCTAATCCTCCTCAATTTATTCTGAATGATCAAAACTATCATTGCATTGGAAGTTCATTGCCAAAAAAGGTTTGTAGTCTAAAGGTTGCACAACTTTATATTTATGGCACAAAATGAGACAACAAATAGAGTTAGTAACTTTAGGTTTGGATTGTGACAATTTTTTTTGTTAGCAAACATAACATTTATTTAAATAAACTCTTTCATTCATTTCTTTTGTAGGTCAAATATAGAACAATCTACATTTGATAAATCATTGATACAAAATTTGACTAACATAATTGATCATTATAATGTTCTTGCTCAAACATTTAGAAGAGTAAGAGATTTCATAAATGAAGATTCATAATCATATTTTGTGTTAAGGTGATTTAAACATCAATTCAAAGATCACATAGTATACAATACTCCTTCAATAGATGTAATTGCAACATTGATAGTTTGGTTACTTCAATAACATGGATGTAGGAAGACGCATCATTGGAAGAAAGTTTTTGGTGTGTTAACGAGACTACATGAAATAGTACATGCTTTTTCCCATTGCATTATCCTTTAATGTTTCCATATGAAAAGGATGGTTACCAAGAAGATATTCCCTTTAGAGAGTCTCACAAATTCACTCAAAATGGTAAAAGAACTTGCATTTTTTTTAGGAGAACACATTGCTTTCAAAATTCAAGACAAAGCTATTAAATTTGGTAATATATTAAATTCACGTAGGTTGTTTTCACAATTTCTCATTGATTCTTACATTGTGATTAAGGCTTAAAAATTTCTTTCATAAGATTTGATAAGAAACTAATTTGTTTTTATGTTCCTAATGGTTTACATGAAATAATTAACATAGGAGAAATTGATCATTCTTCAATTGGCAAATGTGTAGTTCTACTTGATTCATTTACAAGTGATATGATGTGCATGTTTACAATGGCCAAGATGATATGACAATTTCTAAGAGATTTGTTTATCCGGATGTGTTTGTAACTATCACATGTAATGTCAATTGATATGAAATTTGTGATTTTTTTTACGTTAAAAGGATTGACTACTTCAAATAAATTGCACATAAATTTGTTTCCTCTTACTCTTGCTCATTTTTACTTCGTCATTATCCACCATCTTCCATCTAGTTATCTTCCTTGTCACTGGACATATCCCGTCAACCGATCCTAACTCCTTCCTTATAATAGATCTACAAATCAACCTTTAAGAGACATACAGCTCACTAGCCCTTGAGGCCTAAGCTTGCGTTTATGCCAAGCGTAAGGCCTGTTGATAAGATGACCTTGTTGTATATCCTAAGATTGACACCTCGACCTCTAGGAAACATACAAATCTATAGCATCTAAGGCCTAACCTTGGACTTATGCCAAAGTGTAAGGCTTGGTGATAAGATGACCTAGTTGTACATCCTTAGATTGACACCTCGACCTCTGACAGATCTACATATCGACCTCTAGGAGACAAACAGATCATACTTAAAATAACACATGTGAATATATCATATACCTCAGATTAAACCTAAGGAGGATAACTAATAAGGTCTCATTATAAATGTTAAGATTTTGTAAAACATACCCGTGTTGGATCCGAGTACAAACAAACACTAAGCCCTCAGTGTATAAAAATTGTAAACATACGTAGAACAACAACGTGTGATGCTTATGCACAACGTACCTTGAGTTGGATATGAGGAGAATAAATAATGTAGAAGATAGTTGGGAGTAAGGTAGACGAGTACGTGGTAGAAGATATGAGTGGGTACACTAGATACACGAGGTGTCACTACAAAAAATATGGTTATCATCTACGTCAAAAATTCGTAGGTAATAAACAATTTTTGTATGTAATATGATGTTTTCTACGAATTACCTACGAAACAAATTTCATAAGTAATAAGCTAATAGGTAACTTTATCTATGAAATTTACATTTGTAGATAACTTACAAGCTTTATCAACGAAATTAAGGCGTACAAAATTATCTACAAAAATATTCGTGAAAAAAGTACATTTGAATTACCTACAAAATATTTCGTAGGTAACATATTTACAAAATATTTGTAAATAACTTACCTACGATAATTTTCATAGGTAACTTACCTACAAACTTTTTCGTAGATAACTTAAATATATATGAAAAATAAAAGTAATGTAGAATATTTGGTTTGACAATTCGGAAAGCATGCTTTTAATCTTTTATTATTCGTAACGAATGAAATTGACAAAAAATTTACCATTTTCCAAGCATTTATTACCTCCTTAAATTACAAATTTTAAAAAATAAACTTTTACGAGAAATAAGCTATAAATACAAAAAAGAAGGGTTTTCTAACATTTATAAAGAATTCTTAAAACATGTAAAACAAAAGTGTAAGGTACAAAGATATCATGGACAAAGGACAAAGACTCACTACAAAAACTTGTCAAAGCTTTCACGAACAACATAATAATAAACAACTAGTTGTTCAATACTATTGACAAAATGGCCTACCAAAGTCACCACATTCCAGATCCACCAATAACTTTGGTTTCATTTCTTTCCTTGCAAACAAACAATATTTCACCTATTATTTAACTACCCCTTCAAACAAGCACAAAACCCAAATTTTAGTAATCATAAATGCTTATAAGCTTCTCATATGATAAATAATTAATTATGTTTTTACCAAACAAAAATCTCATATGATAAATAATCTAAGCCTAAATTTAATCTCGTCAAGATCCAATTGTTAATCATGATATTATATAGTTAATTTATGAAATTAAAAATTTAAGGTGCATTTTATAATTCGTAGTATCATTATAAACATATTATGTTTTTGTGCATGGTATGAGGTAAACATCAAGCACCAGTTCAGGAAAGGGTTTTGGCACTAATTATTTTGGATATTGTGCTTCGGTTTAGTAACCGAAGCATATCTATGATAAGTAAAAAAAGGTGATTTTTTGGCTTCGATTATTAACCGAAGCATAAAGTTCCACATTATGTTGTGGTTCTAAGAGAATCAAAGTGTAACATCCCGACCAGATATTACGAGTTTTTAATAAAATAAAATAGAGATTATAAGTAAATTGCATTAATTGAAATATCATTTCCCAAAATGCTAGAAAATTTAAAACTTTATTACATTATAAAGTATCTCAAATCCTCAATTTATAAATTCAAAATATCAAAACTAGATTCAATAATCCAAACGTTTACATAATCCTTAAAATTCATAAACTAATAAATCTCCGGTAAAAACTTCTCCTAATCTAGCCCCGCTCCAGCTTTATGCCTCACCAAATCCTGCAACATCATTTGCTCCCGTGTACCATGCACATAATCATCGCCAAACACAAGCAGATAGAGTAAGCTTACAATTACATAAATACACACACACACACACACACACACACACACACACACACACACACACACACATATATATATATATATATATATATATATATATATATATATATATATATAATACAATTGAAAGTATCACAAAAAGCAAAATGTTACACGTGTCATTTTCTTAGCAATTCTACGATTTCAGATTTCAAATTTTTTTTTACCTCTTAAAGTAATTTTTACACGTGTCAGCTTCTTAGCAATTTTCAACCCCTCTTTCTCACTTTCCACCACACTCACTTTTACACGTGTCACTTTTTCTCTCTTCACTTTCCATCTCCCGAATCCTACCATGTCTTTCGCACTCTCCACTTCTCTGTCTCCTCAAACCCTAGCCACCTCTATGCCGCCGCCTCAAACGCTCTCCCTCGCTCTGCCTCCACAAACGCTCTCCACCTCTCTTCTACCTCTAACGCTCTCCACCTCTCTTCCTTCTCAAACGCATTTGACATCTCTGCCGCCTCAAACCCTCTCGACGTCTCTTGCGACTCAAACTCTCTCCAGTTCTTTGCCGCATGAAACCCTAAACCATTTCAATGTCATATCTTCTTCCAATCGCACTCTCCACCTTTCTGTCTCCTCAAACCCTAGCCACCTCTCTGGCGCCGCCTCAAACGCTCTCCATCGCTCGACCTCCATAAACGGTCTCCACCTCTCTTCCACCTCAAACGCTCTCCACCTGTCTTCCTTCTCAAACGTAATCGACATTTGTGCCGCCTCAAACCCTTTCGACGTCTCTGCTGAATCAAACCCTCTCCACTTCTTTGCCGCCTCAAACCCTAGCATTTCAATCTCATATCTTCTTCTAATCATACTTTCTATTTTGATCTCTTCACTTCTCATTTTGAAACCCTAATTTTTTTTCTTAATCTCAGTGATTCCAACTTCGTTTACATTTATTTTTTGTTTCTTCTAACTCAGATTTTTGTTTTTTTTTGTTTGTGTAGATTGTTTTTGGGGTTATTCCTTCACTAACGAGGATTGCGGATTCCAGTTGTTGATGACACCTTTATCATGACGAGGATTGCGGATTCCAATTTCTAATCACAATTAAGCGATCACTTCTTTCTTTTTTTTTTTATATAAAATTATCATGTCTGATAAAATTACTTTTCTCCATCTAGGATGCAATTGGTCTGATTTCACCTTAACTTTCAAGAAACGCCAAGATTTCAGGTTTATTTTTGTTTAAATGCATTCTTAATTTCATTTTCGAAGCCTTTCATTTTTGTTTTTGAGTTTTTGATGTTTGATCAAATCAATTTTCTCCATCCAGGATGTAATTTGAGATTTAATCTGATTATCCCTCAACTTTCAAGAAACCTCAACATTTCAGGTTTACTTAATTCTTATAGTTTTTATAGTTGGTATTACTTTCCATTCATTACAAAATATACTTCTGATGAAGATAGGTTATAAAAGCTTATCACTGAAAGCTTATGGTGGTTTACTCATTTTTGTTTTTTTTACCTGTATTACTCAGATAGCTTGATTTCAAACCAAGCTGCCACTGTTGTCTTATTCAGTGTTGGAATTCCAGAAAAAAGGAAGCAATTTTTTTCCAAAAAGATGTCCACCTACTATTCCAGAAAAATGATGCAATTGATCTGATTTCACCTTAACTTTCAAGGAACGTCAAGATTTCAGCTTTAATTTTGTTTAAATGCATTCTTAATTTCATTTTCGAAGCCTTTCATTTTCATAATTTAATGCAGAAACTGTGGCCATCTTAAGTCATAAGCAAATCATGTGAATTAGTTCTGAATATGGCATTGAGTTAGGCAGAGTCCGATGAGTAGTTGATAATGCTAACCAAATTTTAAAGGTAATAAAACTAAAAGGCAGATTCCACTGTTTAATTAAATTGATAATGAATCCCTTTAATATGTTGTATTGTTTTTTTGTTGTTGTATTGTTGATTCAAAGATCTTCCATGGCTGGTGTTTGCTTTCTTCATCCATTTTCAGCTTTCTCTTCTGCTGCATTTTTTTAGCACTGATCCTCTGCATAGTTCCACTTATTTTTCTCTTATAGGATCTGCATTTCTTTTTTCCGCATTTGATTTCAGTGATTTTCCAAATTTATGATTCATTTGTTTGACAGCTTTTGATTTCAAAAATTTTCTTAATCGATGATTATTTCCTATGTTTTTTTCCATTTGAAAAATTTTTCAACTCCATTATTACTTTCTGTGTTTTCGTCTAGCCCACATGGATGACTTTTCTGACCATTCTAAATACAAAATTTGAAATACATGTTACTTGATTTTTCTAACCATTTTGAATTCAAAATTTGAAATACATGTTACCCGCGCCTTAATGCTTACTAATTACTATTTATGTATGTTCATGTAATTCAAACATTCCTCATTTTCTCCCTGCTCAAAAACCTAACCCTACCACCACTCACAAAATGTTGGAGATGTAGGTGTTGATATGCCTCGAAGAAAAAGATAGATGTGTAAAAGAGAAAAACGAAAGAAGACCTAGATTAAAGATACATGCTCTCAAGCATAGAAGAAGGTAGGTTTGATTTATATTTTTTCCTATTTCTTTTGTTGTTGTTTATGGTAGGTGTTTGTCTTAAACATTTTTGTAGGAATTTAGTTGTCTCAAGGTGTGAATCTCAGGTTTGCTTTTGATGTATGTGATACAGGATTTAACTTAGCGTCCTATAGTATGTGTTTGCTTATATTATTATTTTGGGTTAAGTATGTTTTTAGTTCCTGAAGTTTGCTCCAAAATTGGAATTCGTCCCTGGTCGAAACTTTGATAAGTTTCGGTCCCTAAACTTTAAAAATGAATGAATATAGTCCTTTTAACCCAATTTTGTTAACTTTTTTTTAGGTTTTGAACGCATTTCTCAATAAATATTAGGGTTGTTTACGCCGTTTGACACATTCTCGGCTCAATATTTACTGAAAAATGTATTCGAAACCTAAAAAAAAGTTAACAAAATTGGATTAAAAGGACTATATTCATTCATTTTTAAAGTTTAGGGACCAAAATTTATCAAAGTTTCCACCAGGGACGAATTCCAATTTTGGGTCAAAGTTCAGGGACTAAAAACATACTTAACCCTATTATTTTTTTATGTGTCTTAACAATTTTATGTTATTTTTTTTCTCAATTTTGTTGTAGAGAAATTTTGGGATGGAAACAGAGAAAGACAAAAAACAAGGGGATTCTTGTGAGCGTTGAGATAAGGAAACACTTCAACAATTATGATTGTTATTGTTGTCAATTGGTGCTTATTTACTCTCAGAAGAAGATGTTCAAATTTATCTCACTCAATCAACCCCTAGTTTTTTTCAACAAAGGTTTCTTCTTTCCCACAATAATAAATGCATTATTCATTTTATATTTATGCTTTTGTTATTAGAAATGCCAACTTCATTTCTTTTGCAGTTTTGGTGTTATGTTCATGCTTTTATTTGACGTGATTTTATTGTGCTTAATTTCTCATTTTTGGGGTAAATAAAATAAGAATTTCGTATCTTTTTTTTACGAAGGCATTAACCTAAATATAGGACATCCTAGATCTTTCTGTATTAACAGTGAGTGTGTTAAGGTGAACTATGAAATGCGAGCATTGTCATCTTTTGGTTTTTCATTTTTTTCATGTGTTAAGGGTTTATTTTATTAACTTATCAAAACTGTATTGGGAGAAATGGATTATTTTAATGTTTCAAGGGGATTACTTTAATGTTTCAAGGGTTGAAAGATTTGAGCACTTGAAATTGTAAGACCTTCTTGCTAGCGCATTGAAGTCCATATTTCAAGTTATGAAACATGAGTTGTTATTTGACGGTGCCCCTGATGAGTTTGGTAGCTTTGAAGATGTGTTTAAACTCTACAAAGATGGGATGATGGTGCCTGAGAAGAGGGAGGCTCTAAGAAGAAAAAGGTCATCTCCACGTTGTGTGTGGATGAGAG
>Ga0214543_1001856_pt1 | contig 41460 bp, 16 predicted proteins | sample CNSS2metaG_FD_160094 | JGI IMG/M metagenome (GOLD analysis project Ga0214543, IMG submission 160094) | Root nodule microbial communities from cowpea collected in UCLA plant growth center, Los Angeles, California, USA - CNSS2 | ecosystem: Host-associated > Plants > Roots > Nodule | place: USA...
TTTTTATTAATCTACTAGTGCTAGGTGTAGGTGTTTTTTTTTTTATTATAAAACTAGCATAAACACGGCGCTCGTATTTTTAAATATGATGTTATTGTAATTTTTCAAGTTAATTCGTTTTATAAATGGTAAAATAAAATGCTAAAAGTGTTTAAAAATATCAATAATTAATAAAATTATTAGAGAAAAAAGTAAAGTTTTAGAGTTACAAAATTATGAACACATACTAGGATACACTGATACTTCAATTTGGGTCACATATCTTTATCTGTATCCGATATTTTAAGATACTTTATCGATATTTATTTGTGAAGTATCTAATTTACAAAGTAGTCGTACAATATAAGAAAATATTTGAATAATGATCAATTTTAGTAACAAAAATAATTAGTCACTATATAATGATCAATTTAAAAACTAAAAATTATTGGTAATTAAAATAGTTCCAAAAAATTATAATTAGTCTCTAAATTGATAATTAAAATAATTTTTATTACTAATTGATTTCTAAATTAGTCACTAGCATTAACTACAAAGATTTTGACTACCAAAATTGGTTTATAAATTGGTCACTAACTATCAAGATTTTGGCAACCAAAATAATTAGTCTCTAATTAGGAAAATGGTTTCCCATATTTTTTGTTACTAAAATTAATCATTATTTAAGAGTTTTCTTATAATGGTACATTTATGATGACAATAATTTATATTTTATATGTTGATAACTCTAGTACATATAATTTTAATTTGAATTAACACAATAACAATCATATATTTATTGTACCTATTTTTCAATATTCATATATTCATATATTGCGTATCTATCACGTATCGTGTCCTATTATTTTTAAAATAAACGTATCGACATGTCAAATGTGTGTCATATCCGATACACGTATTGTATTGTAGATTAAAAAATTTAAATTAGTAAAAATAACTAAAATATAAAGGTGAAAAAAATTAAAGTTACAGAAATACTATCAAATAAAATATCAATAATTTTTAATAAAAAATTTAATCTAAATTTGAAAGTACAATTAACGGCAAAGCATTATCAAATAAAGTACAAATAAAAGCCGACTCAAATAATTCATTTTTTCGAAAAAAAAACAAATTCAATAAATAGATAAAAAAGTTAATAAAATTAAATAGAAAAAATAAAAATGTAGACGTATCCTCTCTCTATATAGATAAATAATAATTTAAAGAATAAAAAAAATGTATATTATTCCAGTTTAAATAATGGTTATTAAAAGTTAAAAACAGAAAAAGTATGTGTACACACACAAAATATTATATTACCTGTTTTATCGATAACGATATATGGATTCTCTATTTTATATTATCTGTTTTACATTTTTTTATTCTTACTTATATTGTAAAATTTTTAAAAATATAAATAATACTATAATTAATTTAGGAAATAATTACTAATGAAAATTAATATATTATATTAGTATTTTTTTTAGAAATTGTGAGTAAATTAGTTAGTTTTATGTGTTTGTATAATTATATTTAGAAGTACATTAAGTAGAAGAGTTATTATTCTTATTGGAAGAAACATTGTTACTGAATTATTGATGTGATTTTTTGAACAAAACTCGAAGACAAGAAATGATTAAGTGAAGGGAGAATGGCGGAGTTAGGACGCGCAATTGGATCACGTGTGGATTACGGCGAATGATGACAGCGGATGATGGATAAGTCACGTGATGGTGGGTCCTACAGCGTGTGTCCCACCAACACCTACAGCGAAGGAAGTAGCGCCACGCGTAAACAACACGCGTGGACGTGCCATTGGAGCCCCAAACCAAACAAAAAAAGAGCAAAAACGGTGTTTCCATCGCATAATGCAAGAGAGAGAGAGAGAGAGAGAGAGAGAGAGAGAGAGAGAGAGAGAGAGAGAAACGCTAACACCGCACCGTATCATATCCAATTCCAATTCATCATCACTCTTACGCTTTCTCTCTTTCTTTCCTTTTCTTCCAAATTCTCTCTTTCTTTTTAACCTAACCCTACAATTATGCCCCAAAATCCCATTAACACAGAAAATCGCAATTACCCCAATTTCCTCACCCTAGCGTAGATCGATCTCTTCCTCCTTCTACCGTTTTCGTGCATTCGGGAATTCCACTCCTGGTTCCCTGCTATGTATGGCACTTAGTATTTTCCCTTTTTAGGATTAGGGGTGGGTGGGTTGGTTGGTTGGTTCTTTTGGCTGCGTCTCGGTTAGGGTTCCCAACTTTGTCGCTTTGAATGGAACCTCGTGTTGGGAATAAGTTTCGCCTGGGTCGGAAGATCGGAAGCGGCTCCTTTGGGGAGATCTATTTAGGTTTTTCTTTTCTTACGCTTTTTTTTTTCTCTTTACTTTTTTTGTAATTTCGCTATGTTCTCACGAGTTTGCTTCTTCTCAGGTACTAATATTCAAACAAACGAAGAGGTCGCAATTAAGCTTGTGAGTCTTCTTCATCAATTGGGTTTCGGATTTTATTCCCTTTTCAGTAATCGCGCCGTTGTTGTACCCTATTTTTTTCGTTTTGTTTTGATCGTCGTTTGTCACTTTGAAGTGTGAGATGGGGGACAAATTGTGAATTTTGTTTATCTGAATTTTGAAATGTATTTTTGGGAAGGATAGTTTCATGTAGAAAAGGCTCCTGCTTTGAATTGCGAAATTCGGTTTGGAGTTGTAGTTTTGTCTTGCCTTCTTAATTACATTTGGTGTATGATGGTATTCTAGATGTTTAGCATCACGACTGAGCTTATTCCTGCATCTTATTTCTTGGAGGGTGATAGAGTCATCTCTTAGAGCATATCTGTGAATGACCTCTGACGTTTAGAAGTGTCTCTTTCAATTTTAAAGCTTTCAAGAGATGCTAGGATATAAGTAAACTTTTAAACAGGAGTAGGGTTGTGACAGGGAGGGAAGCATTAGCCAGCATAAAACTTTCAGGAAATTTTATCGTAATTTATAGATATAATCATGCTAAAGGTAGGTTGTACTTGGTAAAATGCTATGTTGATCAAGTACAGTGTTTATTGAGCTGGAGCTACTATATTGATGCTTGGATGCAGTGCTAAACAATGGGTCTCATTATCTTGGATATATGCTGGGATAGGAGTTAGCTCAAAAGATTGGAGGAGGGGGATAAATGAGAATAGAACGTTTCTTGTTTATTCAATCAAATTCCCCTGCTCCTCGCATAATATTGATATTCCCTTCCTATTCACGATAGGCGATGTCATTTGTAACCTGTTAAGCTGGTGTTTCAAGATAAACTTGGGTGCTAATTTTAGCATTTGTTTTTATTAAGTATTCGCTGGATTCTTTACATCTTCAAGTGCACTAGACTTATTTACTTGCACTTTATTTCTTATCCCTTCCGTGCTTTTAAATTAGGAAAATGTCAAGACAAAGCATCCTCAGTTGCTGTATGAGTCCAAGCTGTACAGAATCCTACAGGGAGGAAGTAAGGACCTTTTTTAGATTAATTGTTGTATCTTATTTTTTATTTTTTTAATTGCGTTTCCTTCAAGGAGCACAGTACTGTGTCCCTCTGTAAATTTAGCTCCTTTATAATTTATATCTAGCTGTAACCCAAGTTTGGTTTTGGTAGCTGGAATCCCAAATGTCAGATGGTTTGGAGTCGAGGGAGATTATAATGTTTTAGTGATGGATCTGCTGGGACCCAGTCTTGAAGATCTATTCAACTTCTGTAGTAGAAAGCTATCACTGAAGACAGTTCTCATGCTTGCTGATCAAATGGTAGGCCATGATTAATTTTGTAAACTTTTGCATGCCCTTTTTTTGTAAATTTCAATTTTTTTTTTATTTTTTATGATCCAGATCAACCGTGTTGAGTTCATTCATTCTAAATCATTTCTGCATCGAGATATCAAACCGGATAACTTTCTAATGGGATTAGGAAGGCGTGCAAACCAGGTGAGTAGCCTTGTTAGAATGTGGACTTTGGATATCTTGTTTTTTCTCATATGTATGGAGGTATTTAATGCATCAATGTGTATGTAGGTTTATGCAATCGATTTTGGTTTGGCTAAGAAATACAGAGATAGTTCAACACATCAACATATTCCTTACAGGTACGTATATTTATCCGCATCCATTAAATTAAACGTAGTACTTATCTAGGACGTAGTTTATTACTGTTGTAATGTAAGGTCTTGATGGCATCATAGATGTGATATAAAGTTGTTTCCTGTGCCGTAGTTGTAACATGTCAAGTTGTCGTATACTCAGCAACTACCATATTAAGAAAAATTAAAAAGAAGATTAGGGAGGGCATATGTTGTTATGGGTTTTATATAAAATGTAATCAATAAAGTTTACGTTATCACTTAGCATACCCGTGATGGGCATCATATTGGATATATCAGTCATAATTTTTGTTAATAACCTAAAAGATCTCAATTCTGAGCAAATGCTGTAAAAACATAGAGTGCTGCTATATCAATTTATTTTGTGATATGTTCAATCATGAATAATGCAGGGAAAATAAGAATTTGACTGGAACTGCAAGATATGCTAGCATGAATACTCACCTTGGCATTGGTATGTGTTACTTCATGGTTCTTTACTAACATATGAATGATAAATTGTTAAATTTTGTTATCTAATAGATACATGTTGCTTCTACTTCTGTGGTGATTGATGCTTAGAGCAAAGCAGAAGAGATGATCTTGAGTCTCTTGGTTATGTTTTGATGTATTTCTTGAGAGGAAGGTGATTGTTGCTACCAACCCTACTCTGTGTTGGCTATAAATAACAATTGTGAACTTTGTCTGATTTCCTTTTTATTTGTAGTCTTCCTTGGCAGGGACTTAAAGCAGGAACCAAGAAACAGAAGTATGAGAAAATCAGTGAAAAGAAGGTTTCAACCTCGATTGAAGTAAGTTAAATTATAAGGCCTTTTCGAATGTACATATATGTGCCTTTTCTTGATACACTCTGATAATATTTTGCTTATTTCAGGCCTTGTGTCGTGGCTATCCAACAGAATTTGCATCTTACTTTCATTACTGCCGATCATTAAGGTTTGATGATAAGCCAGATTATGCTTACCTCAAAAGGATATTTCGGGACCTTTTTATACGTGAAGGTTTGTAATTATTATATAGTGTAGAATGGATCCTTTTTGTCCCACTTCTTGAGTTCCTTGTATATTTTTCTGTTTCAATAAAAGAAGACCATGTTTTGAATTTCTTTTCTTATCAAGTTAGTATTTGAACAGGATTCCAGTTCGATTATGTCTTTGATTGGACCATTTTGAAGTATCAGCAATCACAGTTAGCCACTCCTCCAACACGAGCCATTGTAAGTAATTTTCATATTGCTCCTTTGGGATCATTTTTAACATTGTGCAATTGATGAAATTTCCTGACACTTGTTTTATTTAGGGTCCTAGTGCTGGAACCAGTTCTGGAATGCCCCCAGCTGTTACTAATGCTGATAGGCATACAGGTAGTTTATCCAAGTTCACTTGTATAGTAATAGGCATTTGTATTTTGATCTGTATATTCCTTTATCACATTATAGTTTACTAACCTTTTTTCTTACTTGTATGGTTTCCTTTATATTCATGTAACCATGCTTTTTTCCCGTAGTGTCAGAAATGATTTATTTTTTTTTTTTTTTATATTTTATTAATTTAAATAATATTCTTTTCATTGATTCTTCAGAAATTATTGATTATTAGCCATCTCTTATTTATTAATTTACCTTTTTTAACTAATTTTGGTTTTTCCCCTATAAGCCATTGATTTAGGTTTTGCAATATGATACCCTTTGAATGTTTATTTTATATGGATTTTAATTTATCTTTTGATCTGTATGGTGATTTTCTATATTGTGTCTCAAAGGAGGGGAAGAAGGGCGACCTCCTGCTGTGGTTTCAGTGGATTCCTCAAGGCGCAGAATGTCAGGGCCCATTTTAAATACTGTAAGTCTCAGCCAAAATGTCCAATCACCAACAACTGTTATTTAAGGATCTTGTTCTGACTTTTTTAAGGAACATGGTTTACTTGTGGTTCATTGACATGTTTACGCCTGGTTCCTTTTCAAAATTCAGATTATTTTCACTGATCTGTAAATCGAATCTGTTTGAGTGATGCTATAGAATTAGCATGTGCAGTTTAAGCTTTAATTTTCTTTCAACTCTTAGCTTTTCTTTTGTCCACTCTATAATTGCTTAATCCATGACCATGCAGTTATCAAGTGCCAATGTCTTGGGTCAGTCAAGTGGATCATCGAGGCGAGTTGCTGTTTCTGGTAGTCGTGATGCATTTGTTGGTACCGAGTCGGATATTCGTACTCGCACTGCTGAAGCTAGCCCTGGAGTAGCGCACAGAGGTTTGAGTGGGCAAAGAAGTTCACCAATTGGATCTTCTGATCCCAAGAGAGTTGTAGCATCCGGGAGAAATGTGAAAAATTATGACTCTGTACTCAGAGGAATGGAAGGTTTGCAGTTAGAGAATGAAGAGAGGACCCATTATTAATATCTCACCTAGTGAATTTGTGATTTGATAGGCACTGCCAAAGTTGCTTATGTTGCTAAGTTGAGCTGTGAGGAAATTTGGATCTGAACTTGAAATTCTGGCTTTGTATTGTGTTAACTCATCTGCTCAAATGGATGATGCTGAGAAGCTGAAATAATTTGAGCTAAATCAGGGATTGTGCTTGCTGTATAGCTCAGTTTTAATTGGCACTTCTGGCTGGAACTCCTAAGTTTTATAACATCTTTTTCTGTGAGTTATTATATTGGTTTACCAGATGTTTTACAGTTTCACGTGGATTACAAATGTCAACTATCAAATACCAGCGAAAATTGTAATTAGCCATTGTACTCATTCTGGGATAAGTTTCCCCCTGGTTTCCACGATGTAATTCTCTGGCAATTGTTTTGGTATTAGGAACTTGAATGTTCTTCCTTGAGAGGTTCCTACAAAAGCCTAAGTCACAATCTCCAGTTTTTCTTGTATGTATTCTGTTTTGATCTGTGAAAAAGGTTTTCATTAAATTGAATTTAAATGTTCGTTTTATTTTTATGTCTGGTAGTAATTAAGTACTTTTATTTGGTTTATGAAACAGGACTTACTCAGCTAATTCTACATCCTTTTGCGCTGTTACAAACTAAAAAATTTAAGATAACCCACTATATTTTCAAAAGCTTTGTTTCGTAGGCTTGATTTGGCTGCACTAGTTTAATTAATTAAAAAGAGTGTGTTCTAATAACTATTTGGAGTGGCAATAACAATGCACTGCCTGAATGATTGATTCATTGGCATTCAAGAAGGATCACAAATTGGCAACATTATGTTTGACAGTGACAATTTCATGCTATGATTGAGATTTATTGGTTGACAAAAAATAAGAAACGTTTGATTAATTTGTGTACTTATTAGGAGTAAGATGTAACATTTTGGTAGTGGGCGAGAGGCATAAAGCAGTGTCAAATGAGGTAAAAGTTAGATTTCAGATTCATTTTCTTGAGAATTTGTAGATTTGTGCAAGCATGCTTATCCAACACAATTGACCAATTTTCTTTTGACCCTGTTTATTTATGCTATTATTGTTGTGTCGAGTTTTCTGCATCACCCTGTTATCTAACAATTCTTTAGAAGATTTCCAAATGAAATAAATTGAGTATTATACCGATTGACCAACACGTTTGTTAATTTGGAAGTCATACACAAAGGTTTATGAATTTCTTGTACTTCCCACTAGCCCATTGTGATGGCTAAAAACCTTAACCTTCTGTCGATAACTTGTATCCATCCGTAAGCTTCTAACTAAAATTTGCGTCATATTAATTTTAATTAAAATGTTTATTATCGTTGTGGATTTTATTTTCAGATATAATGACAAATGATATTGATTATAAACTTCAAATTAATTGTTATCTATGCATAAAATTTTCTTTAATGAGATTTGATAACAAATTTTATTCTTCAATTTTCATTTGTAGTGTACTTACAATCTTAAAATTTATTTCACAAAATATTTCTAGTGGTAGTATAAAAACGTAATTTCCACGTATTGAGGTAAAAATTGGTTCAAAACTTAACACAATTAGATTTATAGAAAAAACTATTGAAGTTAAGTGATTTTTTCGAAGTAATTGAGGTGCATAACATCTTTTAAGAATGATTTAATTGTAATTCTAATATTTAATCTTGTAGTTGATAAGTTGTGAGCAAAGAAGCTAGCTTATTAGATTATATTTGTTTAATAATACTAGTTGATAAGTTAACAATACTAACTCATAAATTAGCTCATAATTAATAGGTTAATCTCTAGTCAATAAGTTAGTTACTAGCATATAATTAGTCATTAATAAGTTTTTAACTTATTTTTTAAACTAGTAAGTTAATTTATTGGAATAAAAGTATTTGATATATTAATTAATAAATCAGTTGATTAATTAATACCTTTTTTTTAAGTTGTATGTTTTTTCATTTGTAAAAGTCATTTAATTTAAATAAGTTGATCTAATAAGTATTAATCCAGTTTATTTTTCATTTAAACTACTATTACATCAATTTTTTTATAATTTTTGTGTGTAGTTTTTCCATAGTATCATATACGGAAGCATTTATTATTTCAATTTATAAGTTTATTTATTTTATTGAGTTGAACTACACAATCAACTAAAAACAATCCAACAAATATTAAAAACAGATCAACTATTAATTATTTCCATAGTTGGTAAAAAGAAATAAAGAAAATAAAAAATATATTAAAATAGCATAAAGAATAATATCAGAAGAAAAGGACTTACAACCTAAGCATGTTAGTCATAACTTATAAATTAATTAAATAAGATAGGAGTTAACTTTTTGGTCTTACCAAATACACTCTTACAACAAAATTAATTTTCTAAGACATAAAGTTGATAAAATGTTATAATCTTTACCATCATTAAATCATTCCTTGCTTGGATATAGAAATTGCATATAACATTTTTATCAAAATCATAGACTTAAAAACACCGAAATATATGTTGACAAGACCCGAGATAAATTTAAGATATCTAACAAAGTCAAATATTAGGTTTCACACATTAATAAAATAATTAGAATTGATGAAGAAAGATGGTAACAAATTTATAAAAAAAATAAATAAATTATCAAGCTAATGGATGCTATGAATAAAATGTGGTTTCTTGACAAGATATAACTTACATATCACTGTAGAAAAATATTTTCATTTACTTATCATCGGAAAGTTGTAGAACTAAAAAAATCTTCGGATCGATACCTAAAGGTTTGAAGTCAATATCTTTGCTATTGAAAAGTCTAGTAGTTTACAAACTCTCACAACTACAAAGCTACAAGTAAACTTCGTGCACAAGAAGTCTCAATAGGAAGTGAAGAAGTTGTTGAAGGTGTATTCCAAATAAAACACATTCATTACTAGACATTCAACGTCAACATTCAAGCAGGAAGCTGAAGGTTCTTCAAGAAAAGAAAATATTTTATCCTTGTTTTCGTAGCAAGAGAGTCAACTGTGATAAAAAAAGATTGTTGGTACAAAGCTAAGTGTCCTTTTGGCTGTAACTATTATTGTAAACTTTGATCACAATGAACAATATTGCAATTGTGGAGAAAGAAGTGAGAGTAGCAACCGGAACAACATACAAAACTTGACTTATTAACATTGGCGGCACTGCACCAGTCACATCACCCAAGAAAGGAATGATACATGCCAAAGATATTCTTTCCTTTCAAGATTCAAGAACTAGACAGAAACCTTTCGGTGTTGTAAGAATGCTAAGAGGTGGATATGCAAATTCTTAAAAACAATTGCTTTATCATCGATGAATACTGAAGAAATATGATAACTGTTGAAATGATCATAACAATTTTATATGAAGGCTATGATTTCACTTCCCAAATTGATGAGAGTGTTACTTGATGTCGAAGATATTAAAAGTTCACAGAAGAAGAAGAATGTTGGCATTGGTGTTTAAAGATGGGAGTTAAACTAATAGCTATGGTGACGGTGATTAGGCCATAAATACAAAATGAGTAAAACACTTATGGAATCAAATTTGTTGAGGAATTTAGTTTTGTTGAAAAACTGTAATATAAGACTTTAACATGCATAAAAAAAACACTTCAATACCAAATCAAATTCACCTGTCAAATCTCCCTCCAGGTTCTAGTGATCTACAAGGCTGTTAGCAAAATACTATTCCAAACCCTATCACTCCCTTAATATGAACCTGAAAAATTTCCCCTGAAGACTTCTTTGAGAAGCCTTGACAAAATGATACCACTAAAAGCATGCAGCATCCAAATGTTTCTCCTGAACAGTACCATGATCATCACGCAGAAAAAGCAAAAATAAAAAGGATGTCCTTGTGGACCCAAAACACAACCACCAAAGTAATTCAATCCAAAAGGTACATCAAAGAAGGCTCCTCCTCTGAATAGAATTAAAAAATTCATCATTTGGTGCTAGAGACTAAAAAGGAAAACCAGTGAATCACAATTCACCTCTATGCTAGAGATTCAAACCAGAAGGAAGGGACACGGATTGGAAGTATTAAACATTGATGCAACTATTAAGACCATTGAAAATGAAACTCCAGATAAAACAGAGGAAAAGTAAACAAGCTAGAAAAATGCACTCTTTACAAAATGGAGTAAATGAAGAGAAGAATCCCAATTTCTGTTCCATATTACATCCTTTATGTGTACTTTTAGCAGGCACATAAATAAAGACTAAGCAGGAAATAAATTATAAATTATATAATAGAAAATATAATTATTGTTATTATATATAATATGAAACAGCCCACCCAGCCAGGTGAGAAAAGAAGTTGTAGTTGATGTTACCAGCCATAGACAACTCTGTTGCACCTGTCCTTCAGCCACTTAAAACTCTTCCTCAGAGACCCTTTCAGTTTTCCTTCAACAGAATACACCTTGTAGCTAGCGACCCTCTTTTTACGCTGCAACTCAGGGTCACTGAAACTCCAACTTTTCGATGTGGAGCCATTTGTGGATTTCCCCTTCTTGAACTTGGCATCGTTGATGTTGTTGTTTGCCGTTTGGGTTTGGGTTGGGTGCACGGAAGAGGCGTAGGAGGCGCTGTAGCAGCGGAGATCTTGCATGCCAGTTCCATGGTAGGGCTCAATCTGCATCCTTCCGTCACCGTACGATTTGGATCTGAAGTCTTCCATCGTCGGTGGAGATTGCGGAGAAAGGGAAGGGTGTTTTTCGCCAACAGGAACTTAGGCAGACCAGAACATGTTTTGTTTGGTTTTTCACCGATGATTTTTTGCGTTTTCTTATTTTCTTAATCAACTACTGCTGGGGGCGCTGACTACTATGCCTTTTTGGCGTCGGTGCTAACTTTTTTTATTTGTAATAACATTAATTAAATAAAAGGGTTTTGGCTTTGGTTTTCTTGAGCGTGGATTATGGTGCCAATTGGAACGTGACACGCAATAGATGTCACGTGACAGGCACGCGTTGAAATTTAGCAGTTGGGTTGGGTGTCTGAATTGGATCATGTGCTTCATTGGGGTACCCTTTTTCCATGCCAATTTATAGCTCCTCATCATTATTCATTACTCACTCCCCTTGCATTCAAGAGTTTTGACTAAACAAGTATTTTTTATTCACACAAAACCTGTTGTATTTAACTGCTCAATAACTTATTATTATTATTATATATAACTAACATTTAGTGATCAGTTAATCACACTATAAATATACATTTTAACTTTTGAAATTGCGATAATTTATTTTTAACATTATTATCTCATTACGGTAACCACCACCTATTATACAAATATTAGTCGTTCATTTTTATTTTTTATCTTATTTTTATATTTGATCTTACTCTATTTGAACACTAAATGAGTCTTAAAAACACATTTACCCATTTATACATCAATAATGGCATTTTTTCAATTGAGAAGTTTATATTTGCTAGAATCATGAGACTGATTTTCGTCAATAGAAGTCGAATAAAAGGGCTATGGAAGTTTAGTAAAATTTCAGTTGCACGCTTTTGAATATTCTGGAGATTATTGGATAAGATTAAAATGCTAATGCAGCTCAAAAAATGCGATACTGAAGGCCATTATTCGTCCGTGAAACATGGGAGACAATGAAGAAATAAATATATTGAGCAAAAACCATTTACATCTATCTTTCTACTAATTAACATTTGACAGAAAGCAGTTACAGTGTTCCTTGGCAGTGCATGACTCTCAAAAAATGCATATATTGATACAATTGCCTGAGGGAAGTACATAGATCAAGATGAATTAGCCTCGCCAACTGGCATATCACGTGCATATTCATTCAGGGCAGAGCAGCAACTGCCAAGGTAGTAGATGTAAGTACTCCAAGATATCAAAAAATATAATATACACTTCGAAAAAAAAAAAAAACTAATTAATAATGTAATGCTAGCTCCGCTCAAGTTTGCTTTTCCTATTCATCAAGTCGTGGTAGTAAAGCAGTACGCACATAGGTTGTCCAAGGATACTGAATATGAACCAAAAAATCATATTTCCAACCTGACATGTAGACAATAACATTATGGAATCAAATCAACGAATCAAAATCCATCCAGATGATGGAGTTTTTAAGACATTATGAATTAATATGCTTATATACATACCATTGAGTTTCTGAATTTATTTTGCAGATAATGAGTTATCAAGACCAAAGGAACCTAGAAAAAAAGGTATGGATTATCATGTCAATTGAACCAAAAATATGGATTCAAATCTTGGTATAAATCATTATTCCAGATAACACTTTATTTCGGTTTTAAAACAGAGAACATTTTATACGCTGGCTTCACCTTTGTCGGGAAGTGTTGGCAAATTTGTGTTAATTTTACTGTCATACTTTAGTTTAATAATAGAAGGTCAGCAAACAGCAGAATCACAGAGTTACTTGATTTTACCTGAAACATAATTCCACCGAAAGCCCACAATTTGAATATGTGGCAAGGAACAGCAATGCACAGCTGCACTCAGAAGAAAGAGAAATCGTAAGAAAACACCACAACTCTGAAAGAAAACGTCAAAAACAAATTACAACACGTGCAAAATATTATTCATGGATAAAGGAACTAGGGAAATTTTGCTGCCAAAATTAATAGTGATAACACAAGTAGAAACTAGAAAATGTATCAGTCCATTAAATATTCAGCTTGATCCATTTTCAAGATATGCAAATCCCAGTATCTAAGCATGCCAAGGTAAAGGATACAAGGTACTTGAGATTTTGACAGCTAGATTCCTGAGGCCACATCATCAGGTTGTAGATAGTTCAAAGACAAGTAATATATTTAACAAAGTCACAACCTAATTTCTAACTTTCAATCCTCTTCCACAAAGTCCCAAACAATCGAAAGGGTAGGAAGAAAGATACTCCAAGTATAAATTAAAGCAAGTTTCTTTCAGATTTCTATTGTGTAGCATGCAGACAAGCACACAAGCAGGACAACAATTATGCCATAGTACAAAAAAAGGGAAAGAAGAATGTGCAAAGAAATCAACAACACACCTCATGGAATAAAGCAGAAACCAGGAAGGCAATTAAAAGAGCAACGGCCTGTACAGTGATGAAAGATCAAATCATAAATATATCCAGAGCTCAAATAAATAAAATACCACCAATGTTTGACAAAAGAAGAGTCAATCCAAATATTGACCAATGAGAAGCAACTATGTTAATAAGATACTTTTTACACGTAAGACCAAGGGAAAAAATCACAAAAGATATATTAAACATGATTATATTTAATGGAGTTCCTTTGCAATTCTTGTTCATGTGAGTCATCGTTATGCATTCCAGAGTCATTTATCTGAAACAACAGGAACAGTAGATGAAGTTGGATTATTGTCTATCAGTTGACAACTTTCTACTCCGCCCCAAGTGCATCAAACATATCAAACCATAACATTAGTCCATAAAAATATATACATGCTTTAAAAGAACTTACGTAATAGATACGTAATAGACTTATTCACAATTAGAATAAAAGTAAGACGTCCATTTCACTTCAACTATGTTAAATGTGACATTTACTGGCGACCTGAGATGGTAAACAAAGGCATATCCTAAAAAGTGAAGTAAAGTTTAGACCAAATTACTATGCATGATTACCTTCGGTATACCATGCCTTAAACACGGAAAATATAGGTGGCGGATCATCCATTTGTGAACAGGCTGCAATGTGAAATAATCCATTCAGTTGTATACAAATGGTTTAGAATTACATGTGATAAACAATCAAATATATGTTCTGAGATTCAGAACTATTTGTTCAGTAACAGATGGCAAAACGTTGTAACTTCCCTTTCTCCCTTTTGTTAAAATAGTCTGAGATGTCAGTCCTCATTATACATAAAGGGAAAGTTAAAGAAAATATACATATTTGTGTGTTCACATGAATTTCATGCTAATAAGAGACTAAAAATAATTTTGCAGACAAAAAAAATGTTGATCAAAATTCAGTCTGGAAAAGAAACATACCATATTCCACATTCTCCAATACTGATGAAAGGAGCAGCAATACCAAAAATACCAAAAGAGAAGAGAATAGGTCAAAAACCTCCTTGATTAAAATTGAGAATAATGTAAGTAAACACCTAATCAGAACAAACAACTTACATCTTCAACAGTTTTGGCATTCCACCAGTCCTTGTAGAACTCGCGATCACCAAATCGAAGAAGCTCTGCCAGTATATTTAACCTACATTGAAAGAGTCACTAGAAGGATAAGCTGCCTCAAATATGAACTGAATCTTCAAAAAAAAAATCATAGCTTGACCTTTTCTAATACCTACAAATAAGACAAGCAGATTAACATTCATGCTTGCACAAAAAATGAGCATAAATGAAGAGTAAAGTATCCTCACTGGCCACAGGAAATATATACAAACCCATAAATAAAACTAGGGTCATAAATCCCTTACATCCGTCAGAGTTTCACTTAAATTGACCATTAGTGGCTGACAAAAGGCTATAAAGCTAATTTTAGATCTTAATAAGTACATATTCCTGGCAACAATAGTATCTACATGCAAACCTTTAAATCACCTAGATCTTTTCACTGATGATGCAATAACTACTATTGAGGGTTTTTAGTAAGGTGAATATAACTACAATGATGCTTTGAAAGATTAAATAATAACAAACTTATAACATCATCATCATCAGAAAATTGCCAGACTACAGAAGTCAAGGCATTAAACACGAGAAATTAAAACAATAATTATTCAATTTATGGCAAGTGAAGATAACTTCATATTAATATATTGCAAGAAAAATGCACACACATATGCATGTTGAACAAAATAAGGGATCGTATACCAAAGGTGAAAAAAGCAATAGAACATGCAGAGCCACACATATAGATTTGGAACAGAAAGCTTCAGAACTCTTTCGATGGCATAAAGAAGGTCTCCCTTGAAAGGATGCTGTGAATTCTGTACAATAGGATTAATGTACTGCAAAGTAGCACAATCAAAACATCAGAATACCTTTTAGAACTGGAGAAAAAAATGCAAAAATAGAAAAAGAGAGAAAATGTAGAAATGAACAAAATTTATTATCCAGTACTGCTTACTTGTTCAATAATAAAACCCATAACTCCTGTAAATATTATCAGCTTGACAACTTGACGAAACACCCAACCTTTTCGAATATAAGGTGTGCGAGGATAGCTTTGCTAAAAAAGCAGATCATAAAACAAAATACAAATGTAAATATGAGAAATTTTGCTCTCAAGAAAATTAAAAAGTGCAATCCACATGGAGATACATTTGTGCATGAAAAAGCAAAGACAAGTGAACTGTATAAACCTACTTAAAGAGCAACCAAGAAAAATTTTGGCAAATTAGGTAAAAATGATGATGCCAAAGCCAGTCTACTACTCTCACAAAGTATCAGAAATGTATGCTACACTTTATGCCAGGGAGTCATATAATACCCATTCTCTTCAAAGAGACTTCGCTTTTAAACATATTAAAGAGAGAAGTAAGCACTGTAATATGCAGATTGACAAACAGAAATTCAACCCTCTCCCCTTTCCTCTCGCAAGGAGCATGAAGAAGACATTGACAGGCACCTTGTGTCTAGAAACTAGCAGATTGCAATTGGGAAGTACGTGAGGAATTTTGTACAATTGGAAATATAGGGAGAGCTAGAGAAAGGATTTTGAGATTGCTGCCATAGATTTTGCAATGCAATATTTGGTGCTACAAAATGTTGGGTTGTCTATAGGCATGACAAAGAAATAGAAAAGAATTCATATGGAAAATCCTATCAAATGATCACACATAAAACTCACCGGATCAATTAATCTTGTTAGGCCAGAACTTAATTCCTTGCTTGTAAATTAGTGGGGACGGTTAGAGCAATTAATTTGATTATATGTTAAAGAGGACTAGTGAGATGATTTTATCCGAGGATTTGCTCTGTTGTGAAAGGAGAAACACTTGCCACAGAATTATCCCGTTTTCATTGTCCTCATTCAATATTCAGTACAAGAAGCATTCATTTTCTCATGTTCTGTCTCTTGGTTCCCAACAGCATGTCGGGCATTGACTAAAAACCTCAGACATATTCACACCAAAGACATATGGGTAAAGTCCACATAGTTGTGCCTATAAGCAATCTAATAAGAGAAAAATGAATATAATTGTATAATAGGTGAATCTAATGAGACAACTCTACCCGTTACAAATAAATCTAACTAAATCACTTGAAAGTACTGCTACCTGGTAACATAATGTAGGAGCAACCATGAAGTATACCAAGCTCTTGAAGCTCACACTGTAAGGATAGTCCATATTCACAATACTGGGTACTGCTTCTCCCTATAACACAGGCAACATGTTTGAATAAGTGGGGGAAACAAGTGTGTATACATCACACATTCACACAAGTGAAAAGCTAATCATCCATATATAAGGAAGTCATAAAAGGGAAAACAGGATGGAAGCAATTTGAGTAAAGACAAAATAAACTGTACTTTAGAATATTATGATGTTTTAAGAGAACATGATCTGCAAAATACAGCTTAGTCAAACACAATATTCTTGTTTTTAAACTAATCATCAAATACATCATAAACATATAGTCCTCTTTAAAGTATACCAATAAGTGGAAATGAAATTTTCTACCAACTTATAAGTGGGAACGTTTGTCCTTAGTTAGTTATTTAAATTGTGAGGAAGGGGTCTTTGATACTGTCAAAAGCAGTTTCAATTTAGTGGTTTAGTCGGTTTCTGTTTCAAGATAGTTTCTATTTGTTTTCCCATAAACAGTAAAAACAACTCCTAAAATCAAGGACCAAATCTTTTTTCAGTGTATATACACTGAAATACACAATAAAATATATGCTTCATCATTTCCCAAATAGAAATATTCAATTACTTCTCTGCAACTTTTATCTTCCAACATTTTTTTTTATCTCAATTAAAAACCAAAAATTGGTACAAGAGCTTTCTTTTTAAGGGACCTGTGAAATGGATGCTGAATAATGTTTCTCACATGTTACTCCTCCTATCTTTGATGGGAGAACTGTGACCTTTGGATTTGTGGGACACTGCAGAAAAGGATGGTTAAGTCAACAATTCTTGGAGTGGGACTTATTTGTTAGGAAATTTCACTTAAATTCAATGAAAGAGAATATCATTGAATTGCGGAGCAAGGTGCAAAAATCTGAAGAAGATCAAGCTAATTTCGGAATAAGTCCCCAAGTTGGCACTAGTGTTACTGAAGATGCTCTAAGAGAAAATGTGTTTGGAACTTTGTCTAAAAAAGAAGACAAAACAAAGGAGAAAGCTGCAAAAGTGGAACATGGTGGGAAGTGTTTAAAAGCCTATGATTGAGAACTTATTCAGCATGTTGAACTTTTGAGGAAGTTAGAAGTTTTCCACCTCCAAGGCAAGGAGTGTTTGGAACTTGCTTCAGATGCTGCCAAAAAGGTTTTTGTTTGAATAAGTCAGTTGGTAAATTGATAAGAATCTGCCATCATGTTGTTAGTGGTTTAGTCAGTTTCCGTTTTTAAGATTTTTTTTTTTTTTAACTTTGTTTTCCCTTATCAACAATAACTCCTAAAATTAAGGAGAAAGAGTTTTTTAGTGTATTTAATACTGATATGCATGATAAAATATATGCTTCAGCATTATCCATAGGGAAATATTCACATAAATGTTATCATGTTAATAACTTATGTCTTGCATGAACTTATGTTTTGTTTGGTGTATTTTGAACTAATTTAATAGTATTGTACTACTTGACTTAGTTATTTTATTACTGAGGTTTACCTCTTTGCTTTATTATGTTGTTTATAGGTATTTTAATGTTTTTTTATACAAAGTAAACTCTTATCAGTTTTTGAGTCGAGTTTAAAAAGCTTTCCTAGTTTACATAAACCTAGGGTTGCTCATGAGTTTTGGAGGCATAAAGCCTAAAGCAAGGGCTTTACTTGCTTGGGCTTGAGCCAGCCTTGACATAAACCAAACTTAAGAATGAGACTTTTTTTTTTTCTTAGAGGCCTAAAGCAATTAGTACTAAAATAATCTTTTTTTGAGGTCTTCTCTTTCTTGGAGGCCTAAACATTAGTACAAAAAAAAAAATTGCAGCATTTTTTCTTGGAAGCCTAAAGCAAGGGCTTTACTTGCTTGGGCCTTGAGCCAGCCTTGACATAAACTCTAGAGTTTTACAATGTTACATTAGACCATGTTTAGTTAAGGAAAAATTAGATGAAAGAAAGATCAGAAAGAAAAAACAAAACAATGAGAGAAAACAAAAAAGAGAGAAAAGTTTACTTCGGAAAAAAAAACTTCTCTCTCCATTCAAACAGAGGGTATAATATTACCTTCTCAATTGATTTGGTAAGCTGTCTCATATCATAGTTCGTATGTGCATAAGACACCAATTTTAACCATACAACGCAAGAAAATAGCATTAAAGTGACACCCGATAGAAAAGCAGAATCACACCTGCAAAGGAATGTTACAGGTCAGTAATAATAATCCATCTGCCCTATCCTTATCTATGAAATGACTAACGCACAACCATAAGAATATTTTATCCTTCAGCAATCATCTTCATCGCTCAATGTTCATATAGCAATCCAATAATAATTTGAAAGGTAATTCAATTCCATCGTCAGTGCAGGAGGGTGACAATGTTTGTAATGTAACACCGTACCAAGTATCAACTTAAAGTCATATTCTATAAGACAATTCTTTCAAAATGGATGGTGTAACAACAAATGTCAAAACAAAAAAAGGAGCCAAGACTGCAGACCTAGAATAGATTTTGAAGAATATATGGCAAATAGCTAAACTAACCTGAGGATCACTAGAATTGGATACAAAACTGAAGCTGAGGTAATGATTATATGAAGTAGAACAACGACCTGCAACATTAAATTCAATATAATATTCCTGTGTATAGAGATATTGAAGATTATTCGGTTAAAAATAGCACATTACTACTAATCATATATAGTAAACGAAATTTAACAAAAGCTCACATGGCTTGATCACTTACTGATTCAGGTATACAATTCCGTTGTGCCAACTTCTCCACTACAAAGGCAGTAAAAGGAAATACCACAAGAGAAAGGCTGCAAATGCGTACAATCACATACTGTTACAAAACATTTCAAGAAACAAACCTCAAAATAATTAAACAGCACATAGTTTATCCTTATGAGAGTTCATGAAGGGCATTACCAACACATGAAAAGGGGCCAGTCACTCAATGAATATGAACTAAACCAAAAGCCAGACTTGATCAACAAGCCATACTGCAATAAAACACACAATAAGAAAGACAATAAATACTGAACCGTCAAAATTAAGGCCATAAATAAAATACAGAAAATTGTTGCAGGTGAATGGACAATTAAACAGGAAAGAGCAAAACCTTCATTAGATTCTCGATTATGAGTCTGCTATTTACTGCAACAAGTACTACGATACAGAGGTTGAAGAGGCCCGCGTGACTCTGCAGCTGATTGAATAATTAGTAAACAAATACAATTACAGAGTAGGTAAGAAAAATCCCTGATCCACCAACTGTATTAAATTCAAATCATAAATTGATACCAACAAGTTTCTAGTACATATAAATGAATCAAACAAACTCCCACTACAGTAACACGCACTATTTAAAACACCTCAAAGACTCTCTCATTCATGACCGTGTTTTTTCTTTCTGAGTTGTTAATTATGCCGAACGGGAGCAAAACGGCAAGGTTCTGTTCATTTTCAATTAGTTTCGGAGTTTAAGCATCGTTAAGGACGAGTTAACGGCTAGAACCTGACGGAAAATGCTGTCGGAACTGAGAGGACTTTCCTTGACTCTACGGTGAGCGGGGACCGAAGGCCGGTAAGCGAAGTCGAGGTCGGAGGTTTTAGTCTCATGCTTTTGTGGTGGTTGTGAATAGCCGACCGCGCTGTCCACGGTGTCCATGGAGTCATCGGAACCGGAATCCTTGGCCAAGTCTTCGCCGGAACTGTCGGTGGACTCCGGCGAATTGTAGAGACCACCAGCGGAGGTGGCGTTGGGCCTCCGGCGCACGGTAGAATGGTCGATAGCAGTGGCTATGGTCTCAGGCTGATCAGAAATCGCCATTGTAGAAGAAAACAGAAACAGGTTTCGACTATTGTTTTAATAATAATTAAAATTAAAATCTGAAGAGAAGAATCAAAATTTCCCCCTATATATAGGGTTTACCACTCATTGACCAGTGTCAATATGAAATTTTCAGAAATTAATTTTAATTCTTTTGTAATAAATAATACATTAAACTCTCTTAGTAAAAGCCATGCATTCTACATTTTCATAAATTAGAATGACATATTTTCAGATATTTTTTCATGTGCGTTACACAAATTAAAATAGCAGTATATGTATAAGTATTTTTAAATATAAAAATTATATTTTAATTATTATAGTATATAGATGTTTTGAGCATACATTAAATTTGTATTTATGATAATTAATATATATTATTGTGATACATTTTAATTTTAATTAATATTGAAATTAAAGTTAGAAAGGAATGTGTTGATTTATGAGGGTAGGAAGAAAGAGAGAAAGTGTAAGGTAGTGTGATTGTGATATTTGTTGGGTTGTGATGATACAAAGATAGAAAGGAATATGGTTATTCCCATAAATCTCTGAAAGCGGTGCTGAGAGATGCTACTTTACGAGAAAAAAAGAAAGATTCTTTCCGTAAGAAACTTTTCATTCAAAATTTCAGATTTTTTTTAAGAAAAATAATTATTTTATAAAATTTTGAATAATGAAACCCATACAAATATATTTTTTTTTATTTTTTGTCATTTAGAATATGAGACTAATTCCTCGCTTTTTTTCTATGGTGGGAAAAAAAATTAATATATGAAAGTATGACGTGTTCTTACAGTTTTTTTTTTCCTACAATTTTCAAGATATGAAACTAAAAGAAATATGTTTTTTCTACTTTCTTTCTATTCCCTTTCTATATAAATACGTATATATAAGATTTTAGATTTGGACTTTTCAACATAAAATTTCCATGCTTTGATATCTCAACAAAACTTGCAAGCTAAAATAAAAGTAATTAGTTGAAATAATGGGTAATTCATTAATATTGTTTATTTCTTAACCTATAAGACTCTTCAAATGTTAAAACAAAGGTGAATTTAATGATTTAAATGTGGAAGACACAAAAGTATATCATAATGTTTAGCTTTATGTTCAATTTATAAATTGCTACTATCTTTGTTCTTTGACACATCTTTATCTCTCCATCTTTTCTTTCAGATCTAAGTTTTCTCTTTTTGGAGACTCCCTTAGATTAATTTTTTCATCCAAATACTTTTTTTATGTCAAAATATGGTTCATGAGAAAAATATTTTGAATTGTGTTAATTTCTTAATTTTTTTTCTTTCAAAATATCTTCTAATTTTGTAAATGAAAAAGAAAAACATAAAAATGAAGTTCATATTTATTTTTCAATTAGTTCTTTTAATTATAGTTTAGAATTCGATTTTTCAAAATATTTAACACAGTATATTATTTAAATAATTTTTGACTCATGTTTTATTTTGAAAAAAAAAATCTTTATTTCATTTACATATATTATATGCCTAAATTTTATTGTAATACATCTTTAATATTCTCTTCAAATATAAAATATTTAAAAAAATCAATAATAAATAATATAATAAATTGAAAATTTTATTTTAGAATAAATATTAAAAAAATATCTTAAAATTATATTATAAATTTAATTTAACCTTTATAAAATAAAATTTATATTTATATAGTATATTTTAATCATATATATATATATATATATATATATATATTTTATTTATATATATATATATATATATATATAATTGTGAGATTAAAACTTCTACTTATTTCAAGAAAAATAAAACTCATTCTTAATTTATATTATCTAAGAACTCAATTACATCATCAGTGTTAAAAAAAAAGAGAGAAAGTTCATAACTTTCATATATACACTAGTTTACAATTTTTTATGTTGTATAGATCATATCAAGAATATTTTGTAAGAAGTATTCAATAAAAATCATGTACTTGAAATTATAATACGTGCTTTAACTCTAGTATAAATATGTTTAAATTTGTCGAGAATTGTAATAAAAGTTAAAATAAACAAAAATAAATAAATTATATGCAACTCAAAAGAAATTCAGGAAAATATAATATACTTGAGTATTATTTGTATAATAACTCACTAGACTAAGAGCTGCCACGAAAAATAAAATGTAAATATAAAGTATAATAAATAATAGAGTAAAGGTAAAGATAAATACAAAAATTTATAGAACATTATTATATAAAACTGCGTATTAAACTCTTTGAAACCACTTATGAGTTGTAATAAAGAAATACATTTTGGAGCAAAACTGCATGTTTAAAAAATTATTATCAAGTCTAAACTCATTTGATCTTTGAGATTGAAATATATTTTGTATTCTTCAAGTCATGATAAATTTATTTATCCGTTGAAATTCAATATTGAAAAGTTGTGTATTAAAAATGAAAAAATAAAATAAAATAAAAGGTAATAAAAAGTGATGAGTGCTTGCAATTACACTCTATCTCCCTTCATCCATGAAAATTCAATCATCACAATAACCCTTTTGATTGGGAAAGAAAAGAAAAAAATGGTAACTAGAAGTCTACAACAATGCTATAAATGACCATTCTATTTTACTAAAATCAGGTTTTCACATAATATTTGTTTGAAAAATATAGCAAAAACACAAAATGAAAACTACTTGAAAGAGATTTAGACTTCATTAATCCCACTCACTTTGGATTTAACAAAAGGTCTCTCCTTTAATTGGGTGAAAAGAGTTGCAAGAAGAAAATAAAATTAAACTTACCCTAAGTTTGAGGTTGGTCTTAATATTAGTTTTTTCTATAATTAACAAAAATAAAAGAAACATTATTTTATATTTTCTTCATAAATTATTCTAGAAGCTCATTGAAATAAATTAAGACTTATTTTTAGAGGATGAATTTATCTAATAAACACATTTTATTTTTCGACAATTTGGGTTGATATATTGGTTATTTAACTTGTTTTCTTTGTTCTGCGATAATGTTTTGACATTTATGAAACTTTTTTAGTATTTACAATTTTGCAACTTCCAAAAAAAATTTATGGTAGACATTATTATAAAATTTGACATCTTACCTAAATATTTCAAAGTTATAAATAATTTGTTATCATATAAAATTTTATTAAAAAAGCAATAATACAAAGCATGAGAATCAAATAAAAAATGACATTTTACAAAATACAAATTATATTTATTATGAAAAAAATCTAAATAAATAATGGAGATAAAACATTAAAATAATTTATATTATTCTATGTTAATAAAAGTCAAATTAATTAGCTAACTTGTTGGTATAATAGTTTCTCTCGTGATAAAATATAATAAACTTTGAATTGCAAAAATACTTACGAAAATGCAAACATGAACATTATCTTCCTCTGAAACTGTAAGAAATCATGACAACTTGAGGTATAATCACTCCGCAACCAAAATTTTTGAAAACATTCCCTCCTTCAAAGTACTATAAAACATAAATGACCCTATATAAATATAAATTTACACCTCTAAAAAAATTAAAAACTACCACGTATTTATCTATCTTGACATGCTTTAAAAATACTACACATGTATTGAAATAAAGACAACTCATAACTACCCCATCATTATTTCTGTTAAATCAATTAACAGATAAATTTATCATAACACAATTCTCCAACTTCAACTATCTTAACTCAAATAATGAGAAGCAAGTGGATTTGCAAACACACAAAAAAAAACTTTACACAAGTTTTAAATAATTGTTATGAAGTTAATTTGTCTTACCTACGAATACATTTTATATATTTTTTCTTAAACTTTTCAAATAAATTATTTTAAAAAAATATATAAATTTATGTAAAAATTAATTTATAAATACAATTTAAATCAAATTACTCAAAAAAATATTAATCCTAATAAATTTTATCTTTCTACAAAGAAAATTTAAATAAATTGCACCAAAATATAAAATTTTAAAAAATATTTTTTTACAAATTAACATCAATTTCCTAAATTTAAATCAAAAATAGAAATATGTGTAACCAAATTTTAAACAATTATTTCATAAATAATGCTTCTGTTACTAATAAGTTTATTTTGATCAACTAGTTTTTTAAAATATATGCAAATAAAATTCGCAAATAATTATTAACATGTAATGTCATATATATTATGATAGTCATACCTATTCATTAAAAAATAATAATTAAATATGTTTCCATTATCCATAAATAACCATTAAAAATATTTACTTAATATCACGTTACCGATTTTACCTGACACATATCCACTGAATTTGTTTTTGTTCACCCTTATGCACAAACTAATAATAAATTTATCTAAAAGACAATTAATGATAATAACAACACAGATAATTGAATACTTAGCCGTTTAATAATTAAATTATAACAACATGCTAACAAATTCACCCGAAACTGATTATTTATAATTACGTGTTTTTAAAAAGTCAGTTTTGATTTTCTTCTTTTTCTTTTCAGATATAACTATATTTTAAAATAAATAAGTAAACAATTTTCGTAGGTTCATTGCACAGCTTATAAAAATACACAATTACGTAAACTTTGTTAGGCAAACTCTTGATATCTCTCCATTTTAAGACTAAAGGATATAAAAATAGACTTTTTGCAACAATAACTAAATTTTTCCATTTTTTTTTTTGTATAGTTATAATATTGTAAGAAGCATACAAATTTATTTAATATATTTATAAATAACTAAAAATGTGTTTTTCTCCTGAATTTATAACCTTTCTTATTATAAAGTAAATGCATAAAATAAATTCTCTGAATAGTTAAACTTGTGTGAATTTATACTTTGATCGACTTAAGTTTTGGAAACTACTGAATAGCTTTTAAGGGTATTAATCTTATCTAAAAAAAATCTAAAAATAAAACAATGGATCTATCTCTGTCTTTTTCTACTCGTGGAACTAGTTCAACCTTGTATCCCAATGTCGGTGATAATACAAATACATTGTGAGCTTAGGAAACTGAAATCCAAAATTTTTAAAACTTCCATTAGGGAAGCATGTAAAAGGATTATGGTTTCACACTAACACATGTCTAGTTTTGGCAATAGCCAGGTCCAAGTCAAAATCTCCTTAAAGTAAGTCCTAATTCCTAAGGGGTCAACTCAGAATCATAGTCTTCTAGAACACCAACTGCCACTCAAATTCAATATTTTACTCAAAAACATTTTGGGTATGCGGACATCTGAGTTTTCCCAAGTTACTACACAACCAAGTGGTTTAGTTGCATAACAAACAAATCTTGCTTCCTTTGGACAAAATTGAACTAACTACACTTACAATTCAACCAAGTCTCTTTGTTATCCTTGCCATTAAGATTTCCCTCTCCTTTCAAGCTAAGTTTAATACACCTACAATTCAACCAAGTATCATTGTTATCCTTGCCATAAAGTGTCAACGTGACTTGTATGATAAATTGGAGAGTTCATTCACTTACTTAAACTTAAAGTAGCTTTTACAATTTTGTTTTCAAATAAAGTGTGTATATGAAGAATAGGTGAGAAAAGAAACCTAGTGTAATATCCGTGAAATAAGAGACGTGCAAGTTAATATACTATTATACTGGGTTGCAAACTAATGAAATAAAACACTTCTTATAGATAAAGATACATATCATTTAATCACTTGATAATAACAACATTTTAGCAACCTGAAAAGGGAACGAGGGTCACAAAGAAATTCATTCCATTTCTTCGTTATTTTGTTTATTTCCGTCACTTCAAAGCAATGTCAAATTCCCAAACGTTTCTTCTGAACCCCTTTTTTCTTCCCATTTATCTCCCATACCTCCCTCAACCAAACTTTATAATAATAAACCCTTTACATTCAAAACTACACCACAGAAGATCAAAACATAATCTGAAAAGAAAAATAACATCAAGCAATTCTAAAATTTAGTAAAAACTAAACTCGGAAAAGTGCCTAGAAAAATGTGCACAGACATCCAATACACCAATTGGGCCAATAATGGGTTTCCACAAAGCAAGTCATAAATTAAAAACTAAGCCTATTAAACAAAGTTTCAGAGAAAAAGTGCAGAGAAAGACAGAAGTTGGGAGGGGGGGAGGGGGTAGAGAAACATTACATAACATTTTTCAAACGCAAACTAATTTCATCTAAATACCATGGAGGACAAAATCTGATTAAAGGAGCTCAGCAACATTTGAAGGCAGCTCCTCAACAACCACGTTATAAAACTTCTGGATGTCAAACAGCATTTTGTCGTCATCCTTTGTGACAAAGTTGATAGCCACACCTTTCCTGCCAAACCTTCCACTACGACCAATACGATGCAGATAGTTCTCAGGCTGTGTAGGGAGATCATAATTAATAACTAGAGACACTTGTTGGACATCGATACCACGGGCCAAAAGATCAGTAGTAATCAAGACACGAGAAGAACCAGATCGGAATTCACGCATAATAATGTCCCTGGTATTCTGGTCCATGTCTCCATGTGTTGCTGAAACAGTGTGGTCACGGCTTCTCATTTTGTCAGTCAACCAATCAACTTTCCTTCTGGTGTTCACAAAAATGACACTCTGGGTGATTGCTAACGTCTCATAAAGATCACAGAGGGTGTCCAGCTTCCATTCCTCTTTCTCAACATTGACATAAAACTGCTTTATACCCTCCAAGGTGAGCTCATCACGCTTCACAAGGATCCTCACAGGTTTGTTCATGAACTTCCTCGTGATCTCAAGGGCCTCAGGAGGCATTGTGGCTGAGAAAACTCCCACTTGAATCTTAGATGGCAACAGCTGGAATATATCATATATCTGATAATAAGAAAGCAAGAGGTTAGAACATTTACACAAATCAATTCTTTTATTACTACAGATAACACACCTAATAGGCTAAGAGTCAACTGAAAGGCATTTGAGTTCAGATTCCACCACGAGTAACTACTACATGAGAAAATTCAGAGGAAAGAAACATACCTCCAAACAGAGTTGAAAGTATAACTATTTTAATGATATAAAGTAAAACAGAATAGACATAGGAGGGTTTACACATCTATGTACAACAATACATGACAAGTGTAGGGGAACTATTCAAAAACAACATAAGATATCAGCATTGAGAAAAAGCACAGCATGAGTAGAGAATTGAAAGCACCTGATCCTTAAAACCTCGGGAAAGCATCTCATCAGCCTCATCCAATACAAACATCTTGATGTGATCGGGTTGGAGTGATTGCCTACGAAGCATATCAAACACACGACCAGGGGTACCAACCACGACATGAACACCGCTAGATAAAATGCGTTGGTCTTCACGGACACTGGTACCTCCCACACAAGCATGAACCTTAACACCAAGATAATCTCCAAGTGCCCGCATGACCTTTTCAATCTGCTGAGCAAGTTCACGAGTTGGTGCTAAAACCAAGGCCTGACATTGCGTCAAGCTATAGTCAAGTTGCTCCAGAATACCGGAGCAGAAAGTAGCTGTCTTCCCAGTTCCAGACTGAGCCTGTTGAATAACATCAAGTCCCTTGCAGAAGGGAACTATCCCCCTTTGCTGAATGGCTGATGGCTTTTCGAAACCTAAAACACAAATCAAAAGCAGAAACAATAGCAGCAGGTCAAGAAAAACAGCATGGTTTAATAAAATAGTACAGCAGCATAAGACAGCCCAAGTGTCTAATGTTATGGTGATACCATATGTTTTGGACAGTTGAGTTAGCTACCAATTTGATCCTTAAAATACTGCCAAGTAGTCCCTTAAGTATAAAAAAATTCTTTAAACTAGTCCCGGAACTTTATAGACATGCATCAGCTTAGGGACCAAACAGACAGATACCAATAGTTTAAGGATTACTTAAATAATTATATTGCTTTAGGGACTATCGAGAGAGAACGTAACTTAGTTCAAGGACAAAATTAGTGGCTTCTTCTCTTCACTAAAAAAGCAAAGACAAACGAACGGGAATGACTAGGAAGAACATTTCTTTTGGTTGAAATAAGGGAAGAGAAAGGATAAAACAGAAAAATATATTACCATATGCATAAATGCCCCTCAGAAGATTCTCCTGCAGTCCCATAGCATCAAAACTCTCATAAACCTCATCATAGGATGTGAAGAAATCCTGTCCATCAGAAGATAGCCTGAAAGAAAAAAAAAACAAGAACATTAAAATACAATGGATGACATTAACATACTACTGCAACCATATCCAACACAAAACAAGACAAAAACAACAACTAAAATCATCAACAAAATCAGATTGCACAGAACTAAGCCCAAGGAGAGAAAATAAAAATCTTACAAGTCACTCATTTTGGAATCATATTTGTTCGCATCGAACTGTGACCCCTCAGGTGCAAGTCCAGCCATGACTGCAAAAACAACAAAAAACTGTTATCACCACACAGCTTATTAACAAAATCGGAACCCATAAAACCGAAGACAGTCCAGTAGAATCCCTAGAGAGAATAAAGTTGTGCCTCCTAATTCCAAAACCACAGAATCAAACATAAAACTTTTGAATAGGAAGGAGCATGACAAAGATAATTAATAATAATTAATAATGAAATAAAAGCCGCAAACAGAGAAATAAGCAACAAAAATATTGTGTTGTGACAGAGAAAGAGGATAAAGGATGAGGAAAAGACCTCAGTGAGGAGACGATGGAGAAGGAAAAGGAACGGTGTTGGTTGTGAAGAGAGTAGAGTTAGGGTTTCCCGAACTCCTCGGATCTAGCCGCGGAGTCGAGAAAAGATAACAGAAGGTGGCCGAGGCAGAGAAGTAAGTGGGAGTGGGTTTGTGGGAAGTGACAGATAAAACCAGGGTTCCTAGACGATCCCGCTCTACTGTTTTTTCCGCTTCCTATTTTGCCCCTATGTGCCCACTCAACTCCCACCGCGCAACATTTCATCTTCTATTTTCTTTGGGCTCAGCCCAAAAACATACGCATGCATGCATGCATATACAAGCCCATAATATTTTTCGCTTATTGCGGACAGCTGTCATTGTACTTTTTTCTTCTTTTTACTTTGTCCTTAGATATTCTATCTTATTACACATGTGTTCTTAGTGACGGCAACAGGTTAGGTTGAATACGGGTATCTATTATGTGATATTCTTCTATATTTTTTATATTTCTGGATATCCATATATATTTACATAATTATTTAAAAAATAATATTTAATCATAAATTTAAATAAAATAAAATAAAATATATTATTGTCATAAATTTTAAATAATTATAAAAGTAAATATAAAATCACCTTCAATATAATATATATAATAGTGGTTCGGCATACAATAAGTATATCTATGTTCACGACTGTGCTAGAAAGTATTTTTTATTTCTAGTATATCTCAAGTTTTACATAGGATCTCTCATATAGTAAAATAGAGAACACGTCTCACAATTTTAAACAACGTAAGACTAAATCAAACATCATAATATTAACAATTCTCCCAACCTTTGTAGTTTATTTTTGAATGAAATATTAAATAAATTATTAACTTCATCACATTCATTCACAGGAACATTAGATGCATTTTCACTTGTTTTTCACCTTTATTGGGAGTAGACATTTTTTCCGTAGACATGTTAAACAACAAACGAAGACATGTTTAAATAATTTATATAAATTCGTAGACATCTTTAATTTAGAATATTACAAATGCACAAAACTAGTGACTTTTTTATGTTTCTACTATAAAAAATTATATCATTGTAAAAACAATTTATAATACATAAATTATACCTGTAATTAATCTCGACAAACCAAAATTTTGTTCTCTGTTATTAAAATAAGGGTTAAATATGTTTTTGGTCCCTCACGTTTAAGTGAATTTTGGAATTAGTCCCTCTTCGAAACTTGATACCAATTTAGTCATTCATCTTTAGAAATGTATGAATTTAGTCATTCTTATCAAATTTTTTTAAGTTTATTTGACATTTTAAATGTATTTTAAGATAATATTTAAGTTAACATTGAAGCAAAAGTGTGTCAAACGTTGTAAACAATTCAAATACTATCATGCAATGCGCTTGAAACCTTAGATAAACTTAACAAAATTTGGTAAGAATGACTAAATTCATACATTTCTAAAGATGAATGACTAAATTGGTATCAAGTTTCGAAGAGAGACTAATTCCAAAATTCACTGAAACTTGAGGGACCAAAAACATATTTAACCCTTAAAATAATAAAACTCATATGGTAGTGGTTTTCGATACACACGAAACTCATGAAATAATAAAATAATAAACAAAAATGCTATTAAAATGATAAAAGTCATACAATAGTAATTTTCAATTCATACGAAACTCGTGAAATATTAAAATAATAAACCAAAAAATCAGTTAAATAAGAAAACCCATATGAAACCATATTTTTCAATTCTTAGACGTTAATAAAATTCAATTCTTACAAAGTTAATAAACTTCGAGTGTCACATGTAAAATATTCTTATCTTTTTCTTAACTTCATCATTTGGCAACAAGTATAGCATAAACGTCACTGTCTATGTAGGGTTTGATGTATATGCCCAATTTCAAAAAAAGAAAAGAATGTCAATACGTACCAATACTTGAAGTTGGAAAAATGAAGACAAAAGACAATATGTGCAGCTTAAAAAAAATTAGGTTAAAATATTATATATATATATGTATATATATATATATATATATATATATATATATATATATATATATATATATATATATATATATAAAGATATTTTTGTGAATTAAAGTTTAACAGGTACGGGTATCCACGAATACAAATACTATGATATTCGTACCCGCGGTAGCGGGTATCCATATTTAATTTTTGTTTCCTACCAATTACAAATTTTATCTGCGGATACAGATTTTTTTTACATTCCTAGTTCTTACCTAGTTTCGTAAAGTCAACTTTATGACACAAAATAACACGTATGTCGTAAAAACAACTAGTTAAATATATTTTAATTTTTAATAAAAATTAAAATTAGTCTTTTTAAAAAAATTTGGTTCAATTTAATTTTACAAATTTAAAAATATGTAATTGTAATTATTTTAATTAAATTTTATTAAATTTATTAATTGTTCAAATATATTTATCAATTAACATTAAACGAAAATATTTAATATTAAATTAATTAAAAAAGACTATTTTTATTTTTTATTAAAAATTAAAAGATTAAAAATATATTTAATAATAAAAATTAATTATAACCATCGTAAGGTGGACTTTACCGTTTAAAAATTAGTTTTGGTTCTAATTTAGAATAATAAGGTTAAGAATAAGAGAAGAGGAGGTGGGTGTAAATTTATTATTAAATCCATAAAATATGAAAAAGTAAAGTATAGAAGAAACAAAAACAAATTGGATTCAAATGAACGGGACACTAAAATTTGGACAAACATTATCTATTATTTTTTATTTATTATTATTATTATTATTTGGTATTAATAAGTTGAATATTGTAAATATAAAATTTATATGGAATATATATATATATATATATATATGATCTTAGAATCTAATTTGATTAACCTTATTAACATACATTATATAACATGAATTAATGTTAACATGAATTAATGTTAAGGAAGATATCCTCACCTATTTTTTTATTACTTCAATATTAATTTTAATTAATTTTTATATAAAAAAAATTATGGTAAAGAAATATAATATTATTGAATATTCAATATTATAGTATTAGGAGGATAATTGTTCTTTTGATATCAAATATTTGAAATAAATTATAATTGTTTACATTTTATATTAAAATACCAAATAAATTTTCATGAGAACCAAAATATTTATTAAATTTGTAAACATTAATGAAATCTAATTGATAAAATTTAAAAATATTTTAAAAAAATATAAAAGGAAAACAATTATTCAAATTAAAATATATTTTAAATGTTTGTTTACTTCAATTTTTTAAATTCTAATGAATATCTTATATCTTTTGAACTCCAGTATATGTTAGATGGTGATAAAAAAATATTCATGACAATTACATTAAATTTTTATATTGTAGTAAATAAAAATTATTTGTACAATTATAGTGAAAAAATTACAGCATAATAGATAATGAGTTAGAAAATAAAAAATAATTAGATAAAATATATCGAAATATTATTATACATGATGAAAATAAATAATAAATAAAAATATTAAAATTTTAACAAATGTGTCTTAGAAACAATTTGAGAGACTATCACACACAAAAATCTATAATTAAGGGTATGATAAGATGAAAAATACCTTAGAGATCTAAGAAAACTTTTCAAATATCAACATATATATTCAATAGTTGAAAAATAACGAAAAATTATTTTAGCGAAACCAAATTTTTTTTCAAATGAAACACAAATGAATAATAATAAGTAAAGAATTTTTTTTATATTACTTAATAAATGAAAAGTTTATGCTATTAAACACTTAAATTAAAAGTATTAAACATTCTCACGTGAAAAGAAAATATACAATAAATAAAAATATTAAAAAAATAATAGAAATAATCAAATGTCAAACATAAAAAAAATTTAATTGACATACATCATTTTAATATAATTACATAAAGGTCATGATAAGATGAAAAATGTATCAAAGATGCAAATAAATTTCATGACAAACCAAATAATTAGAAGAAATAAAAAATAGAATATATATATATATATATATATATATATATATATATATATATATATATATAAGAATACATAATTAATTGTGAATATTTTAATAATTTAAACAAAGACGAAGATATGGCAAGAACAAGTATTATGTACATCTGGCAATATCCATACCAAGTCAATACAGAAATTTCCCATCAAAATAGTGACAAATTCGGACAATAGACATGAGAACGAATTTATTTGTCATCTCTAATTAATGTTTAACTTTATTCTAAAACAGAGTCTAAGATTAAAAGTTATCATATATGAGAGAATTTCCTTTTTGATGTCTAGAACTATTTTCCTATTTTACCTTTTTAAATAAATGTTTTTTTAACATAAAATAATATTGTACTATTTCTCGTGTGATTAGGAATTAGTACATACATATTAACATTTCCTAGTTGAAAAGGACAAATTGAATTGAACAAAATAATGCATTTATCTTCACTGTTCACTTTTTACTATATAAACTTCATAAACATACAAATGAAGCCGATAAAAGTGTTTGACTTTTTCATAAATACGCTAGAATATTTATGAATTATGAGAATAATTAAAATCACTACTGACACTCAGCAAAATGCATTACTGCAGTACTTGTTCATAATGAATGCATTATTTATAGAAGAAAATATTACCTTAGATCTTAATGCAGGAAGTAATAGATTCAAGGGACTAAATGACATAAGATTACAACATTTATTATTTAAAAGAAAAACCTAGACATCCAAGTTTTTCCTACTACTAAAATTTCCGCCCTCGCTTTTTTTTCTTCCTTTTATAAAGAAAAATATCATTCTAGAAGTCTTACACACTCTCAAGAGGAAACAAAATAAGAGTTCCATAAATCATTCAATAAAAAAATTACAAAGGTTATTCTGGAATAGCAATTTTTTCATAACAGATATGTTTAGCCAAGCTTGTCACCTCTGACTTAGAAATTGTTTTGGGTATCAGAATTTTCAAACTATCTGAGAACTTTGCTTAACAATGAAATGTGCACATGTGACTGCCAAATTGTGAAATAACATCAACAAGGCCACCATAGCCTCCAACTGCCATAACCTGAAATGGGTTTCACAGCAATGCAACTATATATCACATAAAGTACAGAGTAAAAAGGAGTCCGTCAGCATGTTTGAGCGGACAACCGATACTAAACACAATGGCAATGATTTTAAAACAGAACATACCCCTGCAGGATGTAAGGAGATAGAAAAAGATGAGGAAGGAGCACACTGTATTTGTGAAAGGATCGTGCCATTCATGTCAAAGCGATTGAGTAGAGGATCTGTACCAACTGTCAAAATCTGAAATTAAAATACAATCAATTAACAAGAGTTAGCAGAGCTAGAGTTATCATGAGAGCTACTGATATTATAAGAACAACAAATGAGTTAATAAATATTCAGATAAGGGTATTTGCAATACTTATAATTGACAAAAGCAAGAGCAAAATACGCAGAAAATCTTGCACCAGACAAATGTAGGAGCTAAGAAATAAAAATACAAGGACATACACCACAGACTCTGAACTATAAATTTATGGCACTTACGCGTACTTTATATTTTCACCAGAGCAATTGCCCAATCAATTTTTGACAGCATCACCGTACCAGTCATCAGATACGTATCATTAAGATAAAAAAATATGATTACAACGTTAATACTACTAATGACATTTTGAATAAAATAACATATGAAAAAGGAGCACGGAAGAAATAAAGATGGGTGGGGAAAAAGTTTCTGCATCTAAAGGATATAACGGCACTTTTGATCAACCTGAGAAATCCGAGATATCTTGATATGAAAATTTTCTAAAATTTAAAGAATTATTAGTAGTCTATAAAGATATTAAGAACACAAAAATGAAGAATAAAGGCTAAAGGGGGAAGCTAACTCAATAAAGTACATAGAAGACCTTTTTTTTTGTGGCTAATGATGGTGAGTACAAATATTTTTTGTATGATATAAAACACCTTCAACTTTCTGGAGCATGACACTGACAACTTGTCTGTCGCTCTAGAGGTTACCATGATCATATATGACCATGTTTGAAACATGTGAAGGGAAAGTAGATATAAACAACTCACTTGATTATTGTCAAATAACATGTCCTGTACAGTAGCATGCGTTGGAATCTTCGATACGCATTCAGAAGCAGGCAGGTTCCAAAGTGACATATTACGTCCACTACTGCAAGCCTGAGTAAAGTTGACGGTGGTCCCGTAAGTATTTATAAAGCAACCAACTATTCAAGAACAACATACATAACATATTTCTCATACAAGTGTTGGTTCTATTAGTTTGCCTACAGAGAAAAGAAAACCTTAAAATGTGAGGCTATTCCGGCTAGAAACATGTTACTTGTGTTGATGAAATAAAAGAACTTGTTAACAAAAATAGCATTATCATATAACACCTATAATTCCTGAGAAAGAAAATATATTCAATCTTAGAAAATAACAATGTTTTAAAACCCAGAAAATGCCTGACCCCAAAAAGTAGGATAAATGGTACTGTAATTTGTTTATATACATATATATATACATACATACATATATATATATATATATATATATATATATATATATATATATATATTTTATATTGTTGATTCAGGAGAAAATATTTTGATAAACAATTTAATAGGATATTGTTATCATTACATGTCAGCAATTGGAAAATTCTAGAGATCTTTTTGTAATTATTATTTTAGGATTTATTTATGGAGGCTTATGGCATTGAATCAATTCAATAAAATATTTTCTATCATACAGTTTAATCTTTTTTAAGTTATATAGTAGAAGCAAAAGAACACCTTTCCCAATTGTAGGACTACTTAGGAAATAGAATGGACCAATTTAGGGTGCAGGCCCAGTACCACCTCTGATTCTAGATACAAAAAAAAAAATCTTAGCCTCTTTCTCCCATCAGTTATTCAGTGCCTACTTCAATCAAGTAAATCATCTTCTCTTTTCAGAAAAAAACTAAAATGCATCCACTCTTCTGCTACCCTTTAGCTAGTTCACAACAGCAAACAAAGGGGAAAGGCCAGAAGTTACCCAAACAACAGGGAGGTCAGAAAATTGTAAAATTGGCCACGCACATGCTTCCGGAGATGGTCAGAAGAGATATGCAATAGAAAAACTTCAAATGAAAGATATTTTTAGAGGGTGTTTACAGAGATATCCCAACTACTATAAAGGCCACTACAGCCACAACACTGAACTGTGCCTTTACAGAGACCCCTGTCATGGGCAGGGGCACTCCAGCACAGCTTTATAGCACTATTCTCAACCCTGAGAAATAATTGTTAAACTGGAATCATCTTCTCATAACATGACATCAACTGCATCTCCAATTACCCCCAGAAGCGATCAACATTTTGTCTAAACATTCATATTTCTTTTACCAAATTGGCATGAGTAGTCCACTAATATGAAGGAAAGGGAAGGCAAGGAAATTATAAAATAAGAGATATGCTCTTACCAACCAACTCTCACTTGCATCTAAAGCAACACAGCCAACCCATGCAGCAGATCCCTTCAACTTCAAATGTTTTACCGGATCAATTACTTGGGTACACTTTCCACTTTTGCAATCTATTAAACATTGCAAATAAGCCACAAAAACTTAACTACCCAATAAATCTATATCAATAAATTTCAATAACCAATGAGTTTGCATAAAAAAGTAATCTGTTTCATGCTGTTCGTTCAACTTTAGTAACTTGAGTCGAAAAATAAATATTACCCCAAATTCGTGTTGTCCCATCCTCCGAACCTGTTATGATCTGAACATTGATCAGAAAGAAGCAACAGTTAAAAACCTAGGCATAATGTGGGAAAAAATGATCACTAAGAAAAAGAGAAACGTCAACAGAGAAAATACTCTCTTGCAGTTAGGAATTTAAAATACTAATCCACATATTCTCCAGCGCCAGAAGAGTAATGGAACTTTCAAATTCTATTACTAGTGCAACATTTTAACATTTTTTTGTAGAAACTATAAATTATTTCTAAGGAAAAGATTTGTAGTTGCTTCAACGGTATATATCTCTCCTTTATCTCATTTCTCCTTCAATACCCTTTTATATGGTACATGAAATTATTGCCCTGTTTATGTCTTATATGTGTTCCAATTCAAAAAAGTGTTAACACCTTTATCATTATTAAGGATATACGGAACAAAAATTTAAAAAGTAAGCCAATTTATTAAAGAATAGAACTCCATGTTATCTCTCACTCTTCCTTTCTAAAATTAATAACATTGTCTCCATTAGGATCACTGCCTATCCCTGTACATCTGTCGTTTTAATCTTAATTGTAAACAAACAGGTGACTGCCTCAATCAATTCCATGTATGCTCATGACCAATTTTTTTTTTTTTTAAAAAGTCAACTTTAACACATCAAATGTGCACACTCCTGATAAACCTACAAAAATGTGATGGACAAAGTTAAGACTGCTTGATAAACAGGGATGTTTCTATTAGTCTTACTGTTGTCGTAGTACTGTACACTTAGTTTCATGTGTTGTCTAGGGGTGTGCAAAACAACATGAAGAACTGTTTTCATAAAGTGGTTTCGTTCAGGGCTTTTTGTCAGCCTCAGTTATCCATTTCCCACTTGTGTATATGGTTCAGATGGAGTGGGACTTGTCAATTTACTAATAACATTAAGTGTCTCTCAATTTTCTTCCTTGGGACCTTGGATCATTGACTATAATGCAGCTAATCATATATTTGGTCATCATTCTTTTTTCTCTTCCGTTAATACTACTGACAATTTTTCCTCTATTACCATTGTCAATGGTTTACAGCAGAGGACCAGAGGATTGTGGCATTGGTACTACCTAACCCTTTCCATCTCTTATCACTGATTTTGTCCTTTAAGCATTTAATTGTTCATTTAATGTACTTTTTGTCACTGAATTGACTAAATGTCATGAATTATCTTCACCTTCACTAAAATTAACGTTACCTTACAGGATTAGATATCGAGAAAACAATTGGCATCAGGTGTGAGTTGCATGAACTTTACTATTTCTATCAATCAACACCTGTTTGTGCATTAGCAGTTTCTTTAACAATCATTCAAGCATAACCAGAACATCCCAAGTTGACAAAATCGCCTAGTTAAAAAAACATGTCTAATCTCCTTTTTCTTTAGTACACTTTGATATTTGGGGTCTGTCTCGTACTAATACTCCTTCTAATTCTAAATATTTTGTAGTCTTTATTGATAATTATTCAAGATGTACTTGGATTTCATGGATGAAAAGTCAATGAAATTGTTTTTAATCAATTACACATTTAATAATAGTATTTATAAACGAGTGTCGATTCTTTTCTAATAATAGTATTTAATAATAGTACACATGTAAGTTAGGTAAACACAAGTGTCGATCCTTTTCTAATAGTATTTATAAACGAGCTTCCTCTCTTTCTTTAGTACACTTCGATATTTGAGGTCTCTCTCGTATTAATACTCCTTCTAATTCTAAATATTTTGTAGCCTTTATTGATAAGATAACTATTTGAGATGTACTTGGATTTCATGGATGAAAAGTCAATCAAGATTGTTTTTAATCAACTACACATTTTATAATGAAATCAAAACACAATTTGGTATATCCACACACTCCTCAACAAAATGGAGTAGTTGATGAAAAAAATCTTAATGAAATTGTTCAAACCCTTCTCCTTCACAATCATGTTTCACATCGTTTTTGCTAGATGTTGTCTTAACCACATGTTATCTCATTAATAGGATGTCATTATCTATTCCTAATGAACAACAACTACACTCTGTCTTTTTCCTCATTCCCACCTGTTTAACTTTCCTCCACATGTTTCTAGTTCCACATGTTTTGTACATGACCTTATATCTTGTCAAGACAAACTCTATCCTCGATCATTCAAATGTATGTCTTTAGGAATCATCGTTCTCAGGAAAGGGTATTGTTGTCTCTCTCCTAAACTTAATTGATATTTTGTTTTAGTTGATGTCTCTTTCTTCGAGTATGTCCCATATTATACACGTGTTCCTTCTAACCAAGATATATGTAGTTAGTTTCCCACCTTTGTTAACCCTCCTTCACCATTTGACTCTCCCATTCCTTGAAATGTTTCTTCAACATCATTCCAGGTATATCAATACAGTCTACTGACATTCTAGTGTACGGTCCATCTTTTGATGAGACATTTATGGACACAATTCTACAGACATGTTTTATTGTATTGATTTCATATCACATCTCTATTTATCGTATTGATTTCATTTTCTCAATATAAATAAAGCATTGAGAATACATGGGTTCAGCTTAATGTCACCATATTTCCTATAGTTTAATAAATCTTAGCTATAGCTGTTGCTATTTCATGTCATGTAGGAGTTACTTAATAAAATTCATATCCATGTCTAGACAAGACCAACCTCCATTCTTCCTTCACCTTTGGATTTATTTCTTCTTGTTTAACAATTACCCACAAGTCCAAAAACAATGAGGTCAAGAATGAAGACCTGATTGGACGAGTTGCGTGCAACTATACAATGCAAATACTCCATGTGCCCCTTGAATACCGTTTTCACTTTGCCAGTTTCCTAGAAACATTAACACATGTTAGTACAGTATTAATGCAACTATAATTATGGATCAAGTTATCCAAGAAACTTCCTATGCAGGAATTATATTCACCTTCCATGAATACATACCACATCCCAACAATATGCACAAGAATCACCAGATGCAGCAAAAACTGATCCCTCCTATAATTAAATAAAAAAAAAGGAACAAATTGAATCATGAAATAACAAGCAAATTATTCTAACAAACAGTAAAAGCCAATTGCAAACCTGAGTATTAACAGCAAGAGCATTATTCTCAGGAATAGGTGAAAGTGCGCCCCAAGGACCTCTAGAAAAACAAAGTGTGGGCATATAGAGGACAATTAGACAACCAAAAAAGGAGGCACAAAGGAATTGCTAATAGCCTGATACTGCATAATAAGCTATAAAAATTCTACTCATGATCGGATAGTGAGAAGAATCTTTTTTCTTTTTGCAAACAGGTTCTAAGTGAGATAAATGCCACAAAAGTTAACAATAACAATTGTAAAAACAAATAAGATAAATAAGAATTTTAAACATTCAAGATTCATTCCAAATAATATTAAATATTTTTTTTAGTGCAATAGACCACAATGATGGCAAACATGGAGTCCAAATGCACAAGTATATTTAGAGAATGTACAGAAAGTACATGAACCAAACAGCACTGAAATGAAGAACGACAAAGCATCTTGTACATCTGCATTACTTATAGTAAAGAAAGCTGAAATATGAATCAATACTCAAAAAACTCACTTGTGTTGAGGATTCACCACATCAAGTACAGGCTTGGTATCATTTCCTAGAATATTAAGGGATGACACACGTAAGAAATATAACAAATCATTAATTCAATAGTAAAAAAAGTGATATGGAAAAGTAGCAGATTGAAACTCCACAATCAAATCAAACACACAATTAGGGATATATACATATATATATATATATATATATATATATATATACACACACACACACACACACACGAAAGAGGGTAAAGAAAAATGCCACAGTGGGCTTTTAGGCAACCAGAGAAATTTAGCTGACCAATCATTTACTTATTTACTTGTGTTTGGGAACAAAGTCAAAACCCTTGCTGCATCAGATCAATAACTCTATTGCTTCTCATTAGAATCATGGTTTTAAATCCCAAAAGGTGGTATGTACCAGCTAACCCCAAAAATGCTGCAGTGGGATAGCATCTATTTTCAAATTTTTTATACAGTTTTTGTAGTATTATATACGGAGAAGATATCGAAAAAGATACTTAAGAATTATGACAATCGTAATTGCGCATAAAAAGTAACATGTGTTTAAACAAAACATACAACTAAATTCCTACAAAAGTCAAATACAAGTTCCTTCCATAGGAATCATCAATTAATTCAAAGTCTTAATTGTTTTCACCACTATTCTACTGTAGATTTCATTCTTGGAAATTGAAATCCCCAAATAGCCCTCCCTCCCTACCTTAGAAGACTCAATGTCTCTTACAAGAGAATTTATATATATATA